>Ga0182739_1000147_pt1 | contig 137175 bp, 107 predicted proteins | sample eDN5th30CBELigBY_FD_128873 | JGI IMG/M metagenome (GOLD analysis project Ga0182739, IMG submission 128873) | Enriched backyard soil microbial communities from Emeryville, California, USA - eDNA 5th pass 30_C BE-Lig BY (version 2) (version 2) | ecosystem: Environmental > Terrestrial > Soil >...
GCCAGGCGCGGCTCTCATCAAGGAGCGGGAATATCGATTCCCACCATGACTCCGGATAGATTTAAGCAAGCCAACTTTACGCCACACCGATCTATCTTGCAAAAATCGGGCTGACCATAGATTGTTGCCGATGACACGGGCAAAGATTTCGGCGATGGCGATGCGTCGCGGAGCCGCCATGTCATTCCTGGTGGGCCGCTTTTACCTCGTGGCTTGAAGATTTCGGCGATGGCGTAGCGAATCGCTTCGAATTCGCATCGCTGCGAAACAGCAGGGGCTGTTCATGCGCTGAATCATTGGCCGCCTGAGCCTGCCGGACGGCGTCTTCGACCAGGCCGTGACGCGGCGATTTGTCGCACACGGGATCGGCATTGGCTGCATCGCCGGTCAAAGCATAAGCCTGGCAGCGGCAGCCGCCGAAGTCTTTCGTTTTCTCGGGGCAGTCGCGGCAAGGCTCTTTCATCCAGGCATCGCCCCGGTATTTGTTGAACGCATCGCTGTCGTACCAGATGTGGCGCAGGCTGTTGGTGGCTACATTGGGAAACTCGATGTCCGGCAGGGTCCGCGCCGCATGGCAGGGCAGGGCGGTCCCGTCCGGCGATATTCCCAGGAAAACCGATCCCCAGCCGTTCATACAGGCCTTGGGCCTGGTTTCGAAGTAGTCCGGAACGACAAACAGTATGCGCATGCTGTGTCCGAACTCGCGGCGGTAGGCATTGACGGTGGCTTCGGCCCGCGCCAGCTGTTCGCGCGTCGGCATCAGAAGCGCCCGGTTCGCCAAGCCCCAGCCGTAATACTGGGTATTGGCCAGTTCCAGGTATTCCACTTTCATGGCGGCGGCCATCTCGATGATGCGGCCCACGTGGTCCAGGTTGTAGCGGTGCAGCACCACGTTCAGCACCATGGGATAGCCGTACTGCTTGATCAGGCCGGCGACGCGCATTTTCAGGTCGAAGGTCTTGGTGCTGGACAGGAAATCGTTCATTTCCCGGGTCGAGTCCTGAAAGGACAGCTGTATGTGATCCAGTCCGGCTTCCTTCATGTGGGCGATCCGGGTCTCGGTCAGCCCCACGCCGGAGGTGATGAGGTTGGTGTAGAAACCCAGGCGGTGCCCTTCGGCCACCAGATCTTCCAGGTCGTCGCGCTGCAGCGGTTCGCCGCCCGAAAAGCCCAGTTGCGCCGCGCCCAGCGCCCGCGCCTGTCGCAGCACATCCAGCCACTGGCCTGTACTCAGCTCGTCCCGATTCTGCGCATAGTTGGTGGGGTTGTAGCAGAACGCGCAATGCAGAGGGCATTTGTACGTCAACTCCGCCAACAGCCAAAGCGGAGGGTCGATCGCGGGGGGCATGGAGAGGGCGTTCACGTCGATTCGGCCATTCAGCGTATCCAGCCTCGTTCCAGCGCGGCGCGCAGGAACTCTTCCACGTCGGGCCGCAGGCCGCTTTCGGAAAAGGCGCTTTCAAGATCGGCGACGATGCCGGAAACATCGCGCACACCGTCGCAGCGCTTCAGGATTTCGGCCGCGCTGGAGTTCAACTGCACCATGCCTTCCGGATAGAGCAGCACATAGCTGTTTTGCGCCTCTTCCCACTGAAGCCGGAACAGCGTCGATAGTTGAGGGGCTTGCGGCAGCGGATTCATAATGGCTCCGGCAAAGGGGCTAGGGATGGGCTTTTTCAATGGCATCGAGCATGGTCCAGAGTATGTCGAGCTTGAACTGCAGGATCTCCAGCGCGCGCATCTGTTGCGGGCGCGTGGTGAAGTAGTCCAGCGTGACATGCAGGCCATGCTCCACATCGCGCTCCGCCAGAGGGATGCGGCTGCGGAAATAATGCAGGCCTTCCGCCTGTATCCAGGGATAGTGCTGCGGCCAGTTGGCGAGGCGATCCTTATGGATCTGCGGCGCGAACATTTCAGTCAGCGACGAACATACCGCCTCCTGCCAGGGGGCCTGGCGGGCGAAGTTGACGTAGGCATCGACCGCAAACCGCACGCCCGGCACCAGCAGCTTCAGCGAGAGCAGGTCGTCGCGCGGTATGCCTGTGGCCTCGCCCAGCCTGACCCAGGCTTCGATGCCGCCCTCGTGGCCGTCGTAGCCGTCGTGATCCAGGATGCGCCGCACCCATTTGCGGCGTGTGTCGCGGTCGGGACAGTTGGCAATGATGGCGGCGTCTTTTTGCGGTATGCGTATCTGGTAGTAAAAGCGATTGGCTACCCAGGCGCGTATCTGATCCGGGCGCAACCGGCCCTCGTTCATTTTCACGTTGAAGGGATGATGAATATGGTAGCCGGCGCCTTTGGCGCGCAATTGCGCTTCGAACTCCTGGCGATTCCAGGGGGTGTTCTCGGCCAGGCGCAGCGGCTCTGCGGGTGTATTCACAGGTTTATCTCCATCCCGTCGAAGGCGGTTTCAATGCCGTGGTTTTTCAGTATCGAGGCTTCTTGCGAATCCTCATTCAGTATGGGGTTGCTGTTGTTGATGTGGATGAGGATCTTGCGCCGCGTACCCAGTGCGTCCAGCGCGGCCATCATTCCATTGGGGCCCGATTGCGGCAGATGGCCCATGTCGGACGCGGTTTTCCGGGACAGCCCGAGCCGTATCATTTCGTCTTCCGTCCATAATGTGCCGTCCACCAGCACACAGTCGGCCATGCGCATGGCTTCATCGACATGCGGCTCTATTTCGGCGAGTCCAGGGGCATAGAACAGTTTTCGACCGGTGGTCCTGTCCTCGATGAGCAGGCCGATGTTGTCGTCGGCGCCCGGAGTATCGCGCTTCGGCGAATAAGGCGGCGCCTTGCTTTTCAGGCTCAGGGGCGTGAAACCGATATCGTCGAAGCCCGGAATCCGGATACAGGGCTCGTGCGCGGATCGATGGGCGGGCAGGGGCTGCCATAGCAGGCCGCAGTAATGGGACAGCACCTTGGCCAGCGGCAGGCCGTTGGACAGGTCGTCCCATACCGACGCCGTGCAGTACAGTGGCAAGGGCCGGCCTTCGCGCAGCATGAGCAGGCCCGTGACATGGTCGATTTGCGCGTCCATGAGAACGACGGCGCGTATGCCGGTGTCGCGCGTCCCGCGCTCGGGCTGCAAGGCCGGATTCGCGCGGATCTGGCTCAGGATGTCGGGCGAGGCGTTGATGAGGATCCAATCGACGCCGTCGCTGGACACGGCGATGGACGACTGTGTGCGGGCGTGAGCCCGTATGCTGCCCTTGCGCACGCCCTGGCAGTTCGGGCAGTTGCAGTTCCATTGCGGAAACCCGCCGCCCGCCGCCGATCCGAGAACCAGGATTTTCATCATGAATTACGCGGCGGTAGCTTGCGCCAGCGCCGCGTCGTTGGTGGCATGCGTATCGTGTCAGCGATTGGCAATGTACATGGTGATTTCAAAGCCGAAGCGCAGATCGCGAAATGCTGGTTTGGTCCATTTCATAGTATCTCCTGTATAAAAGTTAAATAGTATGAACGCGACGCCGACTGCGCAGGTTCATTGCGCGACACCATAAATCCGCAGTCGATTCATAGTAGCACCGGGCCGTTGCAAGTCAAGGTAATCCGGCGAAGAATCAAAGGCTTAGCCATAGCGTTGCGTAAGTTTTGTTAATAAAGTGTTTCCGTGGACCGGCCGTTTGGCCGATGAAACCCGCATTCAACGTAGCGGCCGGTACGTGGCCAGGCAAGCAGGCAGTCTCCCAGGTTTTCTTCGGCGGGCACGCCGTCGATGCCGGGTGTCTGCTGCGGATTGACTCCAGGCATCGGATTGGGAATGCTGTCCGGCGGATAAGGCTTGTCCGGCCTGGTGTCGGGCGCCGGCGCCGGGGATTCGCGCTCCCGGCCGCCGCTCTCGTCCGGATTGGTATGGCCGGATGGCCGGAGAGCCGCTCTCGCGTTTCCGTCCGGAATGACATGATATTTGCGCACCTTGATTCTCCTGGTGGATGAACAGTCCATGAATGCCTGAAAGGCGTCAGGGCCGGCGATTGGATCGGGGCAGATAGCGCAAGGCCGTGCAAGCCGCCGCCACGCCGGCGCCCACCCACATCAGACCGCGCCAGCGTGTATTCAATTCGGTGTACAGGCTGGACTGATGCACATTGCGTCGAGGGGACGCGCGCGCATCGGCCATGTCGCCCGCGTCCCAAAGGGCGTCATGGCGCGGCAGGGCGGGCCTGGCGCTCCGTTGAGCCTTGATCATGGAGCGTCCAAACAGTTTGTCGGCGACGGAAGGCATGCTGTTGCCGAACATGGATACGGCTTTCGAGGCGCCGCCCACGAACACGTCGCGGATGGGATGCTCCGCCGCATACAGGATGGCGTCCGCCACGGCTTTGGGGCTGTACAGCGGGGGCGGCAATCGCGGTTCCACGTCCATGTAGTTCTTGGCGTGCTCGACATAGCCGCTGTCCACAGAGGCCGGCTTGATCAGGGTGACGGAAACCGGCGCGTTCTCGGCTTCCAGCTCCATGCGCAGGGCGTCGGTATAGCCTTTTACCGCATGCTTCGACGCCGAATAGGCGCCCTGCAATGGAATGGCGCGGTCGGAGACCTCGCTGCCCACATTGATGATGGCGCCTCCGGTCTGGCGAAGCTGGCCGGCCGCCGTCAACGAGCCGTAGACCACGCCCCAGAAGTTGGTCTCGAACAGCTGGCGCTGGTCTTCGATGGCGACTTCTTCGAGCTTGCCGAAGATGGAAACTCCGGCATTGTTGACCCAGGTCTCGATTCCGCCGAACCTCGTCATGGCGGCATCCAGGATTTTCTTGTGGTTCTCATAGACGCCCACGTCGGCCGGCACCGCGATGGCCTCCGTGCCCTGTTCCTTCAGCTCCTCGATCAGCGCGTCCAGGGCCTGGCGGTTCCTGCTCGCCAGCACCAGGCGCGCCCCACGGCGCGCCGCCTCGCGGGCCGTGGCCTGCCCGATCCCGCTGCTGGCGCCTGTAATGACGATGACTTGTTCCTTTAGGGGTTTAAGCGAAATTTTCATGCAAATCTCCTGAGCGGCGGCGCGGCACGGTAAATGAATGGATGCGATGTCCGGTCTTCCGGCAAGTTTCGGGCCCGCCGGAAAGTCATTCTCCGGGCTTGAACTCAAGTATCTTCATGGCCTTGCCCAGAGCCTTGGCGGATTTGCCGTACTCCGCCCACGGCTGGTTCCCCCGATCCAGTCTTTCGTGTATGTTTTGCACCCGCCACTGGTCCGAGCTTTTCAGTTTCTCGACTTCATCCCATCCGATGGGAACAGACACGCCCATGCCGGGGCGCGCCCGCGCGGACCAGGCGCATACCGTGGTGGCGCCGAAGCCATTGCGCAAATAGTCGATGAAGATTTTTCCGACCCGGTTGCGCGGACCGCTTTTCGCGGCGAAGCGCCGAGGCAGGGTGGCGGCCATGTGCAGGACGATGGCATGCGAAAAGGCCTTGACCGTATCCCAGTCATGGCGCCTTTGCAGCGGGACCACCACATGCAGGCCCTTGCCTCCGCTGGTCTTTACAAATGGATGCAACTCCAGCTCCTGAAGGAAGGCGCGCAGGAGCAGGGCGGCTTCCTGCATGGCCTGCCATTCCACGCCTTTGCCGGGATCCAGATCGAAGGTCATGCGATCCGGCCGGGCGATCACGGTCTTGACGGCGTTCCACGTATGGAACTCGATGACGTTCATCTGGGCGGCGGACAGCAGCCCTTGTTCCGTTGCGATCTCCATCAGCGGATCGTGACCGGGATCCAGCTTCTTGGGCAGTTGCCTGACCCCTGTCATGGTGGCCGTCTCCAGGTGTTTCTGGAAGAACAACTGGCCTTTCACGCCTTCGGGCGCGCGCACCAGCGATACGGGGCGGCCCTTGAGGTGCTCCATCATCAGCGGTCCCACCAGGCTGTAAAAGCGGACGAGGTCTATCTTCCTGACGCCCGATGACGCTTCGACCACGCGTTCGGGATGGGTGACCTTGAGCTTGTCCAGGACAGGCTCTTTCCCCTTGGCGGAGGGTTTGGAACGATCGGACTTCCCGACGGCTTCAGAGGGCATGCTGGTCTCCCTGACGATGGCGATGGCGGGCTTGTCGCTGCGCAGCCCATGGAATACCGAATGGCGGATCCGGCCCGTCTTGGTCCATTGCCCGAACGAGACTTCGGCCAGCAATTCGGGGCGCACCCAGTGGGCATTCTTCTCGATGTCCGATGCCGCCGAAAAAGGACTCTTTGCCGCATGCAGCGCGTCCAGCTTCTGTCTGATGGCGTTCAGCATTTTGCTGTTGAAGCCGGTGCCCACCTTTCCGGCATACCGCAAGGCGCCGGTTTCGTCATGCACGCCCAGCAGCAGGGAGCCCACGCCGCTGCGGGTACCATTTGGGTCGGTATAACCCCCGATCACAAACTCTTGGCGCATGCTGCACTTCAGTTTGATCCAGTCGGTCGAGCGTTGCGACACGTAGCGCGAGCTTTTTCTTTTTCCTATGACGCCCTCCAATCCCATCCTGCATGCCGACACCACGATGTCTTTCGCGCTCTCCTCAAAGCTTGCGCTGTAGCGGATTGCCTCATGTCGCTCGGTGGCCTTGGCGTCGCGCAGCACGGCTTCCAGCAAAGCGCGCCTTTCGACCAAGGGAAGCTGGCGCAAGTCCCTGCCGCCGCAAAAAGGCAGGTCGAAAAGGTAGTACACGATTTTTTCCGTGCGGGTGGTGTCGAAGGCGCCTTGCAGCGCCTGGAAATCGGGCAGGCCATTCTTGTCGAGCACGACGATTTCCCCGTCATACCATCCTTCCGGAAGATGCAGGGACTCGAGCTGCCGGGCCAGTGCGCCCAGCTTGGCGGTCCAGTCGTTTCCGTTGCGGGTGAAAAGGCGGATGCTACCCTCTTGTATGCGTGCCAGAAGGCGGTAGCCGTCGAACTTGATTTCATACAGCCACGCCTCCGCATCGGAGGGCGCCGAGTCGACCAGCGTCGCCAGCTGCGGCTTCAGTGTGGCGGGCAGGGGCGACTTTTTTCCCACCCGCGCCTGAGCGGGCGGTTCCGGATGATCGGGCTCCCGCGCTACGCTGTCCGGCATTTCGTCCACCACGCTGAACTCGGCGGAAGGGCGCTGGAACTCGTCTTTTTCCTTGATCAGCAGCCAGGGATCCTGCTTTTCAGACTTCCCTTTCATGCGCACCAGAGCCCACCGGCCCTTCAGCTTGTGTCCGTGCAGCTCGAATTCCAGCTTGCCGCGGCGATAGCCCTGGCGCGCGTCGCCCAGCGGCTTCCAGATGCCCTTGTCCCAGATGATGACTTTGCCCGCGCCGTATTGCCCTTCCGGAATCTCGCCTTCGAACTCTCTATAAGAAATGGGGTGGTCTTCCACATGGACGGCCATGCGCTTGTCGGTGGGATCGAAGCTGGGCCCCTTGGGGACCGCCCAGCTTTTCATGGTCCCATCCAGCTCCAGCCGAAAATCGTAATGCAGGCGGGACGCCCAGTGCTTCTGGATGACGAAGGAGGGCGCGCTGGCGACGGCGGCGCCGCCTTCGGACGGTTCGGCCGTGCGCGTGAAATCGCGTTTGGCCTTGTAGGATGCCAGTGGGTCTGATTTGGCCATGCTAGGCGGCCTTGCGGCCGGATTTGGCTGCCGTCTTGCGGCTGCTCTTCTTTGCGGGCGCGGCCTTCTTCGTGGCGCCCGCTTTGGCGGTGGTCTTCTTCGCAGCGGTTTTCCCGGCAGCCGTTGATTTTTTGGCGGGCGCTTTTGGCGCTTTGCCGGTCTCCAGGGATCCATTCTTGCCCAAACTGCGCCGCAGCATGTCGGTCAGGTCCAGTATCTTGGCGCCGCCGCCCGTTTCTTCGGTTTCAGGCTCCATGACGGACTCGATTTCGCCCGCATCCGCCTTTTCCTTGACCAGCCGCAGTATCTGTTCCTTGAAGGAATCGGTGAAGTCCTCGGGCTTCCATTTGCTGCTCATGTCCTGTACCAGCTGTTCCCCCATGGCCATCTCCTTGTCCGTCAGTCCGGTGGACTTGGTGCCCTGCGCGGGCAGGTTCAAGTCGTCCCAGGAACGGATTTCGTCGCCCCAGCGCAGCAGGTTGAGAATGAGCGCGGGACCGCAAGGCATGAGAATGGCCAGGTGCTGCTTGGTCTGGATGACGACCTTGGCGATGCCCGCCTTTTTGGTCTTGAGCAGGACTTCGCGCAGCAGGGCGTACACCTTGGCGCCCTTGTTGATGGGGGAAATATAGTAGGGCCGCTCCAGATAGACGAAGGGGATGTCGCTGATGGAGACGAAGGCTTCTATTTCAACCGTCTGCGTCGTCTTGGGATAGGCCGCCGAGATTTCCTCGGCCGACAGGATGACATAGCGGCCATCTTCGTACTCGATGCCCTTGACGATGTTTTCCTTGCTGATTTCCTTGCCCGTTGCCTTGTTGATGCGCTTGTAGCCGACGGGATCCATGCTGCGCTTGTCCAGCCAGTCGAAATCCAGACCCTGGTCCTGGGTGGCCGAATGCAGGGCAATGGGGATATGAACCAGCCCGAAGGAAATGGCCCCTTTCCATAGGGCGCGCTTGGTCGATGTAGCCATGCTTTTCTCCACGTACCGGAGACGCCCAGCAAGCAATGTGCCCGAATAAAGAAAGCCCCGGCGCCGAAGGCGGGCCGAGGCCGGGGAGGGCGGCCGCGCATACCTGCACACGGCCGCGTGTTTCGAATCCGCTTCTTATTGCGGACCGAGCTTTTCGATCAGTTCGCCCAGCGCCTGGACTTCGGCGGGTTTCAGTTCGGACAGCGGCGCCCTGACGGGACCGGCGCTATGTCCGACCAGAGTGGCGCCGGCCTTGACGATGCTGACCGCATAGCCCGGCTCGCGATTGCGCAGTTCCAGATAGGGCATGAAGAAATCCTTCAGCATGCGATGCTGAAGAGCGGTGTCGTCCTTCGCCACCGCCTCGTAGAAGGCCATGGCCGTCTTGGGGATGAAGTTGAATACCGCCGACGAATACACCGGCGTGCCCAACGCCTTGTAGGCGGCCGCATAGACTTCGGCCGTCGGCAGGCCGCCCAGGTAGGAAAAGCGCTCGCCCATGCGCAGGTGGATGGCCGACATCAATTCGATATCGCCCACGCCGTCCTTGAATCCGATCAGGTTGGGGCAGCGCTCGGCCAGCTTCTCCAGGGTGTCCGGCGTCAGGCGGCTGTTGGCGCGGTTGTAGACGATGACGCCGAACTTGACGCTTTTGCATACCTGCTCCACGTGGGCCGCCAGCCCTTCCTGGCCGGCTTCGGTCAGGTAGTGCGGCAGGAGCAGCACGCCGTCGGCCCCGGCCTTTTCAGCGGCCTGGGCGCATTCGATGGCAAAGCGGGTCGGGCCGCCGGCGCCCGCAATGATGGGCACTTTCCCTTTGCAGGTATCAACGGCCGCCTTGATGATCTGCGGGTATTCATGCCCCGTCAACGAAAAGAACTCGCCGGTGCCGCCGGCCGCGAACAAGGCGCTGGGGCCGTATGGCATCAGCCATTCCAGGCGCTGCCGGTAGCCGGCTTCGTGAAAATCGCCGTTGGCGTCGAAATCCGTTAAAGGAAAGGACAACAGGCCCGAGCCCATGACGGCTTTCAGTTGTTGAGGATCCATCTGGTTTTTCTCCATGTGCCCGTATGCGGGCACGCAAGTTTCTGGGTTGAGGAAGAGGGGGATACGGGTAAAGCGGACTGCGCTAGCGGCAATGCCTGGGCTTACTTGTCAGTTATCATACAAGTAAATGAAGATAATTGCCATGCCCCTGGCAGTTGTTGCTGATTTCCGTGGCGGATTTTTCCGGGGCTACTCCGTGCCGGGCGTCATAAGCCGATCCCGACGAAATCCTGCAACTCCCTGGTTTGCGGATGCGTCAGGATATCAGGGCCGCCGGTTTCCCATACCAGGCCCTGGTGCATATAGATGATCTTGTCGGCGACCCGCCGCGCGAAGCTCATTTCATGGGTGACCAGGATCATGGTCATGCCGCCGGCGGCGAGATCCTCGATGACTTTCAGCACTTCGCTGGTCAACTGCGGGTCCAATGCCGACGTGACTTCGTCGAACAGCATGACCTGCGGCTCCATCGCCAGCGACCGCGCGATGGCCACACGCTGCTGCTGGCCGCCGGAAAGCTGTTCGGGGTAGCTGTCGGCCTTCTCGCTCAAGCCCACTTTTTGCAGGACCTGGTCGGCTTTGTCGGCGCATGCTTTCTTGGACAGCTTCTTTACATGCTTCAAGGCCAGGGTGATGTTCTGCTTTACGGTCAGGTGCGGGAACAGGTTGTAGCTTTGGAACACGATGCCCACGTCCTGGCGCAACTGGCGCAGGTCGATCGACGCCGAGCCCAGTTCGTGCCCGCATACGCTTATGGTGCCGCTATTGATGGTTTCCAGATGATCGATGCAGCGCAATGCAGTGCTTTTTCCCGATCCGCTCTGGCCGATGATGGCGACCACCTCGCCTTTGCTGATCTCGAAGGACACGCCTTTCAATACTTCGTTGTCGCCGAATTGCTTATGGATGTTCTGTACTTTTACGATTGCCGACATTCAAGCTTCCTTTCAATGGTGCGCCCTGTGGCCGCAACGGCCCTGTCTGCCCGCTGCGGCCATGGACGCCTCATTGTTATCGGTGATGGTGGAAGTCAGTATCCTCGAAAACCCCTAAAGCGGTTCATGGCCCGGGCTTCGACGGTGGATGGCACAGCCGGCGCCATCGGACTGCATGCATTCCTGCGTGCTTCCATGGTTCGTAATGAAAATCGTTTACACTTACATTTTGCTGAAAAAAATATCGCGGCGCCGTGGGGGCGTCGCGGGTAAGGGAGTGATGAAAGCCATGCGCAATTTGCTTTTGGGGGCGGTTCTGGCCGCAACAATGATGACGGGAGCCCAGGCCGCGGTCGAGCCCAAGTCTGTCGTAAAAACCTATGCCGACGTGGCCTTGGCCGGTTATGAAGATGCCTTGTCCACGGCCAGGGACCTGCAGAAATCGGTGAATGCCCTGCTGGCCGGGCCCAGCGCCAAGACCTTGGCCGCCGCGCGCGATGCCTGGCTGGCGGCTCGGGTGCCCTATCAGCAGACCGAGGCTTTCCGTTTCGGCAATCCCATTGTCGACGACTGGGAGGGCAGGGTGAACGCCTGGCCGCTGGACGAAGGCATGATCGATTATGTCGACGCATCCTACGGCACCGAATCCGACGCCAACGCCTACTATGTCGTCAACGTCATTGCCAACAAGAAGCTCAGCGTGGGCGGCAAGGCCGTCGACGCATCCACGATAACGCCGGAGCTGCTGCGCGACGTGCTGCACGAAGCCGACGGCAACGAGGCCAACGTGTCCACCGGCTACCACGCCATCGAATTCCTGCTGTGGGGCCAGGACCTGAACGGCACCGGGCCCGCCCCGGCCGGCCGGGGCGGCACTCCCATGGAACGCCACGCCGGCAACCGCCCGCATACCGATTTCGACCCGGCCAACTGCACCGGCGGCCATTGCGAGCGCCGCGGCCAGTACCTGCAGGTGGTCACCGACCTGCTGGTGTCCGACCTGGAGGAAATGGTCGGCAACTGGAAGGCCGACGGCGAGGCGCGTCAGGCCGTGCAGGAGGATCCCAAGGCGGGGCTGATCGCCATGCTGACCGGACTGGGCAGCCTTTCCTATGGCGAACTGGCCGGCGAGCGCATCAAGCTGGGGCTGATGCTGCACGATCCCGAGGAAGAGCACGACTGCTTTTCCGACAATACGCATAATTCGCACTTCTACAATCAGGTCGGCATGATGAATGTCTACCTGGGCCGGTATGCGCGCGTGGATGGCTCGACGGTCAAGGGCGCCGCCTTGTCGGATCTGGTCAAGGGCGTCGATGCGGGGCTGGATGCCGAGATGCGCGCCAAGCTGGATGACACCCTGAAAGCCATGCAGGCCATGAAGGACCGCGCCGAAAAAACGGAAACCTACGACCAGATGATCGCGCAAGGCAATACAGCGGGCAATGCCGTGGTGCAGGCGGTCATCGACGGCCTGGTGGCTCAGACCCGCAGCATAGAGCGCGTGATCGCAGCCCTGGAGCTGGGCGGCATCGAGCTCGAGGGGTCCGACAGCCTGGACAATCCCAACGCCGTATTCAAATAGTGGATCCGGGGCATCCCCGGCGCACAAGCAAAAGTCTTATCTAGCGTGAAATACATAGCTGTATCCATACTGCTGGCGGGCATGCTGGCCATGCCCGCCAGCGCCTCGCCGCCGAGGTCCGACCTCGACCCCAAGGATCGCAAGCGGGTCCAGGCCATTACGCAGCCCGCCACCGACTTCAGCAAGCCCGAACAGTTCGAGGTCATGCAGGGGGGCGCCGGCACCGTTCAAAAACTGATCAACCCCGATATCTTCTCGCATCCGGCGGCCAATCTGGACTTCGAAGGGCGTCAGGAATTCATGGTGGGCAACGGCCTGTTCCGCAAGGATTGGGTTTCATCCCCATCGTCCACCCAGGCCTCCGACGGACTGGGCCCCTTGTTCAACGCGCGGTCCTGCCAGGGCTGCCACGTCAAGGACGGCCGGGGCACGGTGCCGGGCTTCGACCCGCTGGAACGCAGCGATGCCGTGGCCTTGCTCGTGCGCCTTTCCTTGCCGGACAACAGCGAAGATGCGCGCCGGCGCCTGGACCAGGGCGAGGTGGCCTCATTGCCGGATCCGGTCTATGGACATCAATTGCAGCCCTTCGCGGTGCCGGGCCTGGCCGCCGAGGGGCGGATCAAGATCGATTATCGCGAAGTTCCCGTGCAACTGAACGGCGGTGAGACAGCCGTCCTGATGGACCCCGCTTATAGCGTGGAAGACCTGGCCTATGGGCCCCTGCATCCCGATGTCCGGCTTTCGCCCCGGCTGGCGCCGCCCATGCTGGGTCTGGGCCTGCTTGAGGCCATCCACCAGGACGATATCCTGGCCCACGCCGAGCGCGACCACGGCGACGGGGTTTCAGGGCGGCCCAACTGGATACGCGATCCCCGCAGCGGGGAAAAGGTGCTGGGGCGCTTCAACTGGAAGGCCGGCCAGCCCACGGTCGAGCATCAGTCGGCCAACGCTTTTTCGGGCGACATGGGCTTGTCCACGCCCATGTTTCCCAGCCATTACGGTGACTGCACGCCGTTCCAGAAAGACTGCCACGCCATGCCGCATGGCGCGCAGCCGCATCTGGGCGATCACGAGGTCCCCGCACGCTTGATGGATTTCGTGACCGTCTATTCCCAGAACCTGGCGCTGCCGCAACGCCGCGACGTGGGCGATCAGCGCGTGCTGGCCGGCAAGAAGCTGTTCTACGAATCGAACTGCATAGGCTGCCATGTGCCCAAGTACGTGACCCGGCGCGATGCCGCGCGGCCCGAGCACCGCTTCCAGCTGATCTGGCCCTATACCGACCTGCTGTTGCACGACATGGGATCCGGCCTGGCCGATGGGCAGGACGAGGGCGGAGCGGGCGGCCGCGAATGGCGCACGCCGCCCCTATGGGGCATAGGCCTGACCAAGACCGTCAATCCCAATGCGACCTGGCTGCATGACGGGCGGGCCCGGACCCTGCTGGAAGCCATACTGTGGCATGGCGGCGAAGCGCAGGCGGCGCGGGACCGGGTGGTGGACATGACGCCCGAGCAGCGCGCCGATCTGATACGTTTTCTGGAATCTTTATAAGGAGGGCCGGCGATGCCATCGATAAGCGCCTATATCCATACATGGGCCGAAAGCCGGGGCGTTCTCCGCACTTTGAGCACGGGGCTGGCGGCAATCGGCCTGCTATGCGGCGCAGGTGTGGCGGGCGCGGGGCAGCTGCCGGCCGATCTGGGCGGTAAGCTGGTGCAGGGCTATATAGCGCCCGCGATGCAGCAATTCCAGCATTCGGCGGAGCAGATGCAGGCAGGCCTGAGCGCCTGGTGCGCCGCCCCGGCGGCGTCGGGGACGGACAAGCTCAAGCTGGATTTCTCGGAGCTGGTCGAGGCCTGGTCGGGCATCGAGTTCCTGCGCTTCGGCCCGCTGGTGGCCGCCAACCGCTACGAGCGCATTTATTTCTGGCCCGATCCGCGCGGCATCACCCTGCGCCAGGTGCGGGGCCTGCTGGGCCAGGCAGATCAGCCCATTCCCAATGCAGCCGATCTGGCTGCGCAAAGCGTAGCCTTGCAGGGGCTGCCTGCCTTGGAGTACGTGCTGTACCGAAAAGATGGCCTGCTGACACCCACTGAAGCGCAAGCCGCCGGCGGCAGCGCGAATGGCGGTAAAAATACGGCACGCGCTTGCGCCTACGCCACCGCTGTCGCCGGAAACCTGGCGGCGGTCGGGGCCGAGCTTGGCGGGGCCTGGAAGATAAACGGCGATTACGCCCGCCAGTTTTCGGCGCCGTCGTCCACGAACGCGCTGTACCGCAGCCAGCAGGAAGTGGCCGCGGAAGCCATCAAGGCCTTGTCCACCGGCTTGCAGTTTGCACGGGACGTGAAACTGATGCCCACGCTGGGCGCCGACATCAAGGCGGCCCGGCACAACAAGGCGCCATTCTGGCGCAGCGGCTTGTCGGCGCAGGCCATGGCGGCTTCGGTCCAGGGCATGCTGCAATTCTATAAAGCGGGCGGCTATATATATGCCGAGGATGAAGCGTGGATAGACGGCAGCATCCAGCATGAACTGGTGCAGGCGCGCGACGGCTTGCGATCGATGCGGGGCGATTTCAAGGACCTGCTGAAAACAGAGGAAGGCTATCGTGGCCTGACCCTTGCATCGCTGATCCTGAAGAATGCCAAAGGCGTGATCGATGAAAACATGGCGCCGGCTTTCGGCGCAAGGATAGGCTTCAATGCGCTCGATGGCGATTGACCGGCGCCGCTTCCTGGCCTGGGCGACCGCCGCCGGCGGCGGCCTGGCCTGCGCGCCGGCGGCGGCATCCGGCGCGGCTGTGGCCACGGCTACGGGCTTGAAAGAAAAGGCTGTGCAGGGTGGGGCGGGCAGCCGCCGCATGCTGGATGGGCAGCACCATTTATACGTGGCCGCGCGCAAGAACGCCGGCCGCTACGAAGCCGCGCTGTTCGATGCGCAAGGGCATGATCAACGAGTCTTGGCCTTGCCTGGCCGGGGGCATAGCTTTGCCATCGATGCCGCGCGCGGACGTGTGGTGGCGTTCGGCAGGCAGCCGGGTTTCTTCGCCATGGCGTTTGATGCGGCGGGCAAGCATGCGCCGCAAACACTGGATGCCGCGTCGGGCCGCCACTTTTTCGGCCACGGCGTCTTCTCGCCCGACGGGCGCCTGATGGTGGCCACGGAGAACGACTATGACGCGGGCCGTGGCGTGCTGGGCCTGTACGACGCCAGCGAAGGGGGCGGCTATCGGCGCGTGGGCGAGGTGCCCACTCATGGCGTGGGCCCGCATGAAGTGGTGCTGATGCCCGATGGCCGTACGCTGTGCGTAACCAACGGCGGCATACTGACGCACCCCGACTATGGCAAGCTGCAGCTGAACGCGGACGACATGCGGCCATCCCTGGCCTATATAGATATGCATGGCGGCCACTTGCTGGAGCAGGTGTTTCTGGATGCCGGGCTTAACCGCCTGTCCATACGCCATCTTGTGGTCGATGCTGCGGGCGCGGTCTGGTTCGGTTGCCAGCACACCGGCCCGGCCGGCGAACGCCCGCCCCTGGTGGGGCGCCATCGGCGTGGCGGCTCGCCGCAGTTGTTCGCCGGACCCGACGAAGCCTTGCGGGGCATGAAGAACTACGTGGGTTCGCTGGCCTGCAATGCAGCGGGAACGCGGGTCGCCACATCCAGCCCCGTGGGTGGGCAGATCATGTACTGGGACGCGGCCAGCGGCCGCTATTTGGGCGTGACGCGCCTGTTCGACGGCTGCGGCGTGGCGCCGCTTACGCAAAACGGCTTTCTGGCCAGCAGCGGCCGGGGGGAACTGGCGCGTTTGATACCTGGAAAACCAGAGCCCGAAAGGGTGGCGACCGCGTCCGATATGGCGTGGGACAACCACCTTAGAAGGCTGTGATCAAGGCCGTTTTTGACGCGTCTTTGATAGTAAAGCTTTGAAAATTAAACAAAAAATTTCGGCTCTTTAGTGATGTAAAACTACCAATAAAAACAAGTGCCTGCGGTCTTTAGCTAGAATTGAAATCAATAGGAAAATGCATCAAAAAGTGTGGCCCGGGGGCAACGAAAAAGTATCGGGTAATCCCTTATTCGAAGAGGGGAAATCGTCGGTTTTGTTGTTTTATGTCTACAGCCTGTGTGAAAAACCCCACTTTTGCCAACACGGTCATAGCCATGAGCCGTGAATTTTGATGCAATAGCAGCAACTTCCCATCGCGGAGTTAGAAAGAGCAGCAGCACAGTTTGGTCGTCGCTGCTCTAGTTACTCAAATCTACGGAGATTTCTTACATGAAAAAGACTCTGCTCGCTGCTGCTCTCACCGTCGGCTTCTTCGGTGTTGCTCAAGCAGAAACGTCGGTTACCCTGTACGGTATCCTGGACGGTGGTATCGGTTACCAGCAAATCAAAGGCAACACCAGCCGTGCTGAAAATCGCACCGGTGCTACCGATGCCAAGTACACCAAGACTGGCCTGATCAATGGCGTTCAGTCCGGCAACCGCTGGGGCCTGAAAGGCGCTGAAGATCTGGGCGACGGCCTGCGCGCTGTGTTCCAACTGGAAAGCGGCTTCGATCTGGGTACCGGTAAGCATGCTCAAGGCGATCGCCTGTTCGGTCGTCAGGCCACTCTGGGTCTGGCCAGCGACGCATGGGGTCAACTGGACTTCGGTCGTCAAACCAACATCGGCTCCAAGTACTTCGGTGCCATCGATCCGTTCGGCCTGGGCTTCGGTCAAGCCAACATGGGCGCAGCCTTCACCGCTGTGAACACGGTTCGCTACGACAACATGGTCATGTACCAAACCCCGAACTTCTCGGGCTTCCAATTCGGCGTTGGCTACTCGTTCAACGTTGACGGCGGCCAAGAATGGAAAGAGTCGGGTACCGACGACACCAACAAGCGTGCCATCACGACCGGTCTGCGTTACGCTAACGGCCCCCTGGCTGTTGCTTTGACTTATGACACGTTCAAGGTCAAGGGTACCGCTGCTGAAACCGGCACCAGCCAAACTGGCGTGACCTCGACTGGCCTGCCTGTCTACGAGTACACCAAGGCTGTTAACGGTGGTCAAGATTCGACCGTCAAGTCCTGGAACCTGGGTGCTGCTTACGACTTCGAAGTCGTCAAGGCTCACCTGGCTTTCGGCCAAACCCGTAACGGTTACTTCGCTGGTAACGACTACGGTGGCGACTCCGCATTCAAGACCTCTTCGTTCGGCGCCGCTGAAGGCCTGAAGATCAACTCCTACCTGGTCGGTGTGTCTGCTCCTATCGGCAATGGCAAGGTCATGGCTTCCTGGACCATGGCTGATCCTACCAGCCAGCCTGACAACACGGTTGGTCAAGAGTGGAAGAAGCAACAAACGTACAGCCTGGGCTACACCTACAACCTGTCCAAGCGCACCAACGTGTACGCTATCGGTTCGTACGCCAAGAACGCTTACTTCCTGCCTGATGCCAAGTCGACCCTTCTGGGCGTCGGCCTGCGTCACCAGTTCTAATCGGATTGCATAGCTAGTCTATGCGCCGAGGCGGCCCGGCTTGCCAGGTTGCCAGCAGAACTAAGGCAAGCAGTACTGCCAGCAAAAAACCACCCCTCGGGGTGGTTTTTTGCGTGAGGCGAACGGCATTGATCATGCCTGTCGGATGGTCTGCCCAGAATATGTGCTCCGATCTGCACGTAAGTGATTTTTCCCCGTATCTCGACGATGCAGTCTCGAAGTTGGCTGGTTTGCGCGCCCGTATCGCGTTACACTCAAGCGCTTCACAGCGGCTTGCGCCAACCGTTGCGCCAACATGTTTCAGCATAGGGTCATTCAGCAGAATGACGCTCTCAAAATGCTACAATCCGAGAGTTTACTTATTGTGATTGGATGCGCCGCATGAATCTGCAACAGTACTTCCCCGTTCTGCTGTTTATAGTCGTTGCAACACTGATCGGTTTTGCGCTGCTGTCGGCGGGCCGCCTGCTTGGCCCTCATCGTCCCTACGACGAGAAACTGTCGCAATACGAGTGCGGCTTCGAGGCCTTCAGCGACTCGCGCATGAAGTTCGACGTGCGCTACTATCTGGTCGCGATACTGTTCATTATGTTCGACCTTGAAATCGCCTTCCTGTTCCCCTGGGCCATGGCCAACGGCACCATAGGCATGGTCGGTTTCTGGACGGTTCTTGTGTTTCTGGCCATTCTTACCGTGGGCTTCATCTACGAGTGGAAGAAGGGCGCGCTCGATTGGGAGTGATCGGCGCTTATCGCGGGTTGGCCAATGTGCGCCTGCCTGTTGTTCAAAAATTATGTGGATCCGAATTCAAGCGAAATGGATACGGCGAACTTGCAGCCGCAAGCCCATGCGCGATGCGCTGGGTCGCTGATCCCTTCCGGGGCTAAAGGCAAATTATGGCTATCGACGGCATTATGAAAGAAGGTTTTATAACCACCAGCGCGGACAAGTTCCTGAACTGGGCCAAGACGGGTTCCTTGTGGCCCATGACCTTCGGCCTGGCCTGTTGCGCGGTCGAGATGATGCATGCGGGCGCGGCGCGCTACGACCTGGATCAGTTCGGCATTATTTTCCGCCCCAGCCCGCGCCAGTCCGACCTGATGATCGTGGCCGGCACGCTGTGCAACAAGATGGCGCCCGCCTTGCGCAAGGTGTACGACCAGATGCCCGAACCGCGCTGGGTCCTGTCCATGGGTTCCTGTGCGAACGGCGGCGGCTATTACCACTATTCGTATTCGGTGGTGCGCGGCTGCGATCGTATCGTGCCGGTCGACGTCTATGTGCCGGGCTGCCCGCCCACGGCGGAAGCCCTGGTCTACGGCCTGCTGCAAATGCAGAACAAGATCCGCCTGACCAACACCATCGCGCGCTAGGCCCCTGCGGCTTTCACCCTTAACACGTTGAACTGCTTGAACTATGACTCGGCTCGAAACGCTACACACTAACCTGCTGGCCGCATTGGGCGAATCCGCCTCGCTGAAGCTGGCCCTGAACGAGCTTACGCTCGAGGTTCCGGCCAAAGACTGGATCGACACCTGTACCGCGCTGCGCGACAACGAGACGCTGGGTTTCGACACCTGCATCGATGTTTGCGGAATCGATTATTCCGGATGGGGGGCCCCCACCTACGTGGCCGAGCCCGGCCTGCATCCGCAGCGCTTTGCGGTGGTGGTCCACCTGCTGTCGGTCAAGCACAACTGGCGCCTGCGTGTGCGCGCCTACGTTCCCAACGACGACTTCCCCGTGCTGCCCACCCTGGTCGATGTCTGGCCCGCGGTCAATTGGTTCGAGCGCGAGGCATTCGATCTGTACGGCATCGTATTCGAAGGGCACCCCGATCTGCGCCGCATTCTCACCGACTACGGTTTCATCGGGCATCCCTTCCGCAAAGATTTCCCCCTGTCGGGCAACGTTGAAATGCGCTACGACACGGAACAGAAGCGGGTTGTCTACCAGCCCGTCACCATAGAGCCGCGTGAAATCACTCCGCGTGTTGTGCGTGAAGAAGGCTACGGAGCAGGGCGCTAGAACATGGCTGAAATCAAAAACTACACACTTAACTTCGGGCCCCAGCATCCGGCCGCGCACGGCGTGCTGCGCCTGGTGCTGGAGCTGGACGGCGAGGTCATCCAGCGCGCCGACCCCCATATCGGCCTGCTGCACCGCGCCACTGAAAAGCTGGCCGAGCACAAGACCTTTCTTCAGGCCCTGCCTTACATGGATCGCCTGGACTACGTGTCCATGATGTGCAACGAGCACGCCTATGTGATGGCGGTCGAGAATCTGCTGGGCATCAAGGTGCCGCTGCGCGCGCAGTACATCCGCGTCATGTTCGACGAGATCACGCGCCTGCTCAATCACCTGATGTCGCTGGGTTCGCACGCGCTCGACGTGGGCGCCATGGCGGTTTTCCTGTACGCCTTCCGCGAGCGCGAAGACCTTATGGACTGCTACGAAGCGGTGTCGGGCGCGCGCATGCACGCGGCCTACTATCGTCCGGGCGGCGTCTACCGCGACCTGCCCGACGCCATGCCGCAGTACGGGCAGTCCAGCAAGTATCGCGGCGAGAAAGAAGTGCGCGCCATGAATGAAGCGCGTTCGGGCTCGCTGCTGGATTTCATCGAGGACTTCACCAACCGCTTCCCCACTTGCGTCGACGAGTACGAAACCCTGCTGACCGACAACCGCATCTGGAAGCAGCGCCTGGTGGACGTGGGCGTGGTCAGCCCCGAGCGCGCCAAGGCCCTGGGTTTTACCGGCCCCATGCTGCGCGGCTCCGGCGTCGAATGGGACTTGCGCCGCATGCAGCCCTACGAAGTCTATGATCGCCTTGAATTCGACATTCCCGTGGGCGTCAATGGCGACTGCTACGACCGCTACCTGGTGCGTATCGCCGAAATGCGCGAAAGCAACCGCATCATCCGCCAGTGCGTGGAATGGCTGCGCAACAATCCCGGTCCGGTCATCGTCGACAACCACAAGGTTGCGCCGCCCAAGCGCGAGCGCATGAAGACCGGCATGGAAGACCTCATCCACCACTTCAAGCTCTTTACCGAAGGCATGCACGTGCCTGCCGGCGAAACCTACGCCGCGGTCGAGCATCCCAAGGGCGAGTTCGGCATCTACATGGTGTCCGACGGCGCCAACAAGCCCTATCGCATGAAGATACGCGCGCCGGGCTTCGCCCACCTGCAATCCCTGGATGAGATGTCGCGCGGGCACATGATTGCCGACGCCGTCACCATCATTGGGACGCAAGACATTGTGTTTGGCGAAATCGACCGTTAATCGGCGCTAGCCAAGGTAAAAACCGGATTCAAACTATGCTGCTTTCCGAACAAGCCTATCAGAAAATCGACCGGGAACTGACCAAGTTCCCCGGCGATCAGCAACAGTCCGCCATCATGGCGGCGCTGACCATCGCCCAGGAAGAAAAGGGGTGGGTGTCCACCGAGGTCATCGATGACGTGGCCGCCTATCTGCACGTGCCGCCCATTTCCGTGCAGGAGGTCGCCACCTTCTACAACATGTTCAATACGCACCCGGTGGGCCGGTTCAAGATCACGGTCTGCACCAATCTGCCCTGTGCCTTGCGCGACGGGGTCAAGGCGGCCGACTACCTGAAGCAGAAGCTGGGCATCGACTTCCACGAAACCACGCCCGACGGCCTGTTTACCCTGATGGAAGGCGAGTGCATGGGCGCTTGCGGCGATTCGCCCGTGATGCTCATGAACAACAGGCATATGTGTGTACGCATGTCGTCGGAGAAAATCGACGCCATGATCCAGGAACTCAAACAGCACGGGGAATCGGCATGAACGCTCCGGGTCTATTGCAGCAGTTCTCGCAAGGTCTTACGCCCAATCCCGGCCCCGATCTTGCCACCAGCATGGTTTTCCACGACCGCCACATCAGCCCGCAGATCGTTGCGGGCCTGGACGGCACGAACTGGGGGCTGGAAGACTACGTCAAGCGCGGCGGCTACGAAGCCCTGCGCAAGATCCTGACCACCGGCATGAAGCCGGAAGACGTCATCGCCGAAGTCAAGGCCTCCAGCCTGCGCGGGCGGGGCGGCGCGGGCTTTCCCACGGGCCTGAAATGGAGCTTCATGCCGCGCACCCTGCCGGGACAGAAGTACCTGGTGTGCAATTCCGACGAGGGCGAGCCGGGCACCTTCAAAGACCGCGACATCCTGCGCTTCAACCCGCACATCGTGATCGAAGGCATGGCCATCGCGGCCTATGCCATGGGCATCACCGTGGGCTACAACTACATCCACGGCGAAATCTTCGAAATCTACGAGCGTTTCGAAGAGGCGCTGGACCAGGCCCGCGCGGCCGGCTTCCTGGGCGACAAGATCCTGGGTTCCGACTTCAGCTTCCAGCTGCATGCCTTCCATGGCTATGGCGCCTACATCTGCGGCGAGGAAACCGCCTTGCTGGAATCGCTGGAAGGCAAGAAGGGACAACCGCGCTTCAAGCCGCCTTTCCCGGCCAGCTTCGGCCTGTATGGCAAGCCCACCACCATCAACAACACTGAAACGTTTGCGGCGGTGCCCTGGATCTTCCGCCACAGCGCGCAGGAATACCTGGATATCGGCGTGCCCAATGCCGGCGGCACCAAGCTGTTTTCCATTTCCGGCGACGTCGAGCTTCCCGGCAACTACGAAATCCCGCTGGGCACGCCCTTCAGCAAGCTGCTGGAGCTGGCCGGCGGCATGCGCGGCGGCCGCAAGCTCAAGGCCGTGATTCCCGGCGGTTCCAGCGCGCCCGTGCTGCCCGCCGACATCATGATGCAGACCAATATGGACTACGACTCCATCGCCAAGGCCGGCTCCATGCTGGGCTCGGGCGCGGTGATCGTCATGGACGAAACCCGCTGCATGGTCAAGTCGCTGCTGCGCCTGTCCTATTTCTACTTCGAGGAAAGCTGCGGCCAGTGCACGCCGTGCCGGGAAGGCACGGGCTGGCTTTACCGCATGCTGGCACGCATCGAGAACGGCCAGGGCCTTCCGGAAGACCTGGACGTCCTGGATTCGGTCGCGCACAACATCATGGGCCGCACCATCTGCGCCCTGGGCGACGCCGCCGCCATGCCGGTACGCAGCTTCATCAAGCACTTCCGCGACGAATTCGCACACCACATCGAGCATAAAAGCTGTGTGGTGCCCAAATATCTGTAGGGTCAGGACACGCTAATGGTTGAAATCACCATCGACGGTATCAAAGTAGAGGCTCCCGAAGGCAGCATGGTCATCCAGGCCGCCCACAAGCTGGGAGTCTACGTACCGCATTTCTGCTATCACAAGAAACTATCCGTGGCGGCCAATTGCCGCATGTGCCTGGTCGACGTCGAAAAAGCGCCCAAGGCGCTGCCGGCCTGCGCCACGCCGGTCACCAACGGCATGGTCGTACACACCCGTTCGGAAAAGGCCATCGCGGCCCAGAAGAGCGTGATGGAATTCCTGCTGATCAATCACCCCCTGGATTGCCCCGTGTGCGACCAGGGCGGCGAGTGCCAGCTGCAGGATCTGGCCGTCGGCTACGGCGCCTCGGCCTCGCGCTACCTCGAAGAGAAACGCGTGGTGTCCGCCAAGGAAATGGGGCCTCTGATTTCCACCGAAGGCATGCAGCGCTGCATCCACTGTACGCGCTGTGTCCGTTTCGGCCAGGAAATCGGCGGCATCATGGAAATCGGCATGGTCAACCGCGGCGAGCATTCCGAGATCACCACCTTCGTGGGCCAGGCGGTCGAGTCCGAGCTGTCCGGCAACATGATCGACATCTGCCCCGTGGGCGCGTTGCTGTCCAAGCCCTTCAAGTTCACGGCCCGTACCTGGGAAATGGCGCGCCGCCGTTCGGTCAGCCCCCACGACAGCCTGGGCGCCAACCTGGTCGTGCAGGCCAAGCTGGACCGCGTGCTGCGCGTGGTGCCCTTCGAGAACGACGACATCAACGAATGCTGGATCAGCGACCGCGATCGCTTCTCCTACGAAGGCCTGTACACCGAAGACCGGCTGGCGCACCCCATGATCAAGGGCGAGGACGGCCAATGGCGCGAAGCCTCCTGGACCGACGCCCTGCAAGTGGTGGTGCATGGTTTCAATACGGTGCGCGAACAGTTCGGCGCCGAACAGATCGGCGGCATCGGCAGCCCTACCGCCACCACTGAAGAGCTGGCTCTCATGGCCAAGCTGATGCGGGCGCTGGGTTCCGAGAACGTCGACTTCCGCCTGCGCCACATCGATGCGGCCCTGGACGAGGCCCTGCCGGGCGTGCCCTGGCTGGGCATGCCGATCACCGAGTTCGCCCAGCTTGATCGCGTGCTGGTGGTGGGTTCCTTCCTGCGCAAGGATCACCCGCTGATGGCGCAGCGCCTGCGCCAGGCGGCCAAGCACGGCACGCAGATTTCCTTCATCGATTCGGCCGCCGACGATCCCCTGTTCCCCGTGACCGGCCGCATGACGGTGGCGCCCAGCGCCTTGCCCAATGCCTTGGCCGAGGTGCTGGCGGCGGTGGCGAAAAGCACCGAGCAATCCCTGCCCGAGGCCCTGGCGGGCGTCGCGCCTTCCGTGGCGGCCGAGCAGATCGCCGCCAGCCTGCTGTCCGGCGAACGCGTTGCCGTACTGCTGGGCAATATGGCGGTGGCATCGGACCAGGCATCGTTGATCGCCGCCAATGCATCCGCGCTGGCCCAGGCGGCCAGGGCGCAATTCGGCTTCCTGACCCCGGGCGCCAACACGGTGGGCGGCTACCTGGCCGGCGCCACGCCCGGACGCGGCGGGCTGACCGCCGAGCAGATGCTGGACAAATCCCTTAAAGCCTACCTGGTGCTGCATGCCGAACCCACGCTGGACAGCGACAACGGCGCCCGCGCGCTCCAGGCCCTGAAATCGGCCGGCTTCGCGGTGGCGCTTACATCGTTCCGGTCGGCGGCGCAGGACTGGGCGGATGTCATGCTGCCCATTTCGCCCTTCACCGAAACGTCGGGCACTTTCGTCAATGCCGAAGGCCGTGTCCAGAGCTTCAAGGGCGTGGCCGCGCCGTTCGCCGATACGCGGCCGGCCTGGAAAGTCCTGCGCGTGCTGGGCAATCTGTTCGAACTGCAGGGCTTCGACTACGAAACCTCGGAAGCGGTGCGCGACACCGTCATGGTCGGCGGACTCGATGGACGCCTGTCCAACGAGATCAAGGCCCAGCCCGGCCTGGCGGCCCGGCCCGGCGGCCTCGAGCGCGTGACCGACGTGCCCATCTATCGCAGCGATGCCCTGGTGCGCCGTTCGGCGCCCTTGCAGGAAACGGCCGACTCGCGGCCGCCCAAGGCGCGCATGGCGGCCGGCACACTGGCCGGCCTGGGCATACAGTCGGGCGATGCGGTGCGCATTGCCAGCCAGCAGGGCCAGATCGTGCTGCCCGCGCTGGAAGACAATACCGTCGCGCCCGATTGCGTACGGATCGCCGCCGCCTTCGACGAAACGGCGGCGCTGGGTAGCGGCTTTGGCCAAATCACGGTGGAGCGTGCCTAATGGAGTGGCTTACAGTTCTTGAAAACTACGGTACCGAACTCATCGGCCCGACTGCCTGGCTGGTGGTGTGGTCGCTGGTGAAGATCGTCGTCATCGCCGTGCCCATCATCCTTTGCGTGGCCTACCTGACCTACTGGGAACGCAAGATGATAGGCGCGATGCACGTGCGCATGGGGCCGAACCGCGTGGGCTATCGCGGGCTGCTGCAGCCTTTTGCCGACGTGTTCAAGCTTCTGACCAAGGAAGTCATCGTTCCGAGCAAGGCCAACAAGGTGCTGTACATACTGGCGCCCGTGGTCACGCTGATGCCCGCGCTGGCGGCCTGGGCCGTGATTCCTTTCGGGCCCGAAGTCGTGCTGGCCGACGTCAACGCCGGCCTGCTGTTCATCATGGCCATCACGTCCATAGGCGTGTACGGCGTGATCGTCGCGGGCTGGGCGTCGAACTCCAAGTACGCCTTCCTGGGCGCCTTGCGCGCCGCCGCGCAGATGGTGTCCTACGAACTGGCCATCGGCTTCGTGCTGGTGACCGTGCTGCTGGTGTCGGGCACGCTGAACCTCAGCGGCATCGTCAACGGGCAGGGCGCCGGCTGGTTCGCCGACAAGGGCATCAACTTCATGTCGTGGAACTGGCTGCCGCTGCTGCCGCTCTTCGTCATCTACGTGGTGTCGGCCGTGGCCGAAACCAACCGCCACCCCTTCGACGTGGTCGAGGGTGAATCGGAAATCGTCGCGGGGCACATGGTGGAATATTCCGGCATGGGCTTTGCGCTGTTCTTCCTGGGCGAGTACGCCAACATGATCCTGCTGTCGGCGCTGGCGTCCATCATGTTCCTGGGAGGCTGGATGCCGCCCCTGGAGATCGCGCCGCTGACCTGGATTCCGGGCTGGCTGTGGCTGGGTATCAAGACATTTGTTGTGGTTTCGATGTTTGTGTGGTTCCGTGCGACGTTCCCGCGCTACCGCTACGACCAGATCATGCGCCTGGGCTGGAAGGTATTCATTCCGCTCACCGGCATCTGGTTGCTGGTGGTGGCGATCTGGATGCAAACGCCCTGGAATATTTGGCAATAGGACACAGGGGCTAGATTATGGAAGCTATTAAGGATTTCTTCGGCAGCTTGATGCTGTCCGAGATGTTGAAGGGCATGCGCCTGACCGGCAAGTATTTCTTCAAGCGCAAGGTCACCCTGCGCTACCCCCAAGAGAAAACCCCCGCGTCGCCCCGGTTCCGGGGCCTGCACGCCTTGCGCCGCTATCCCAACGGCGAAGAGCGCTGCATCGCCTGCAAGCTGTGCGAGGCGGTCTGCCCCGCGCTGGCCATCAGCATCGAGTCCGAGGAGCGCGATGACGGCACCCGCCGCACCACGCGCTACGACATCGACCTGGCCAAATGCATTTTTTGCGGCTTCTGTGAAGAAAGCTGTCCGGTGGACTCCATCGTCGAGACGCATATCTCTGAATACCACGGTGAAAAGCGCGGCGACCTGTACTACACCAAAGACATGCTGCTTGCCATCGGCGATCGCTACGAGCCTGAAATCGCACGCCGTCGCGCCGAAGACGCCCCTTATCGTTGATGCCGGACCCGACACCTATGATTTTTTCTACCGTCCTGTTTTATCTGCTGTCGCTGGTGCTGATCGTCGCCGCGTTCCGCGTCATCACCGCCAACAGTCCCGTCACCGGCGTGCTGCATCTCATCCTGGCCTTCTTCACCGCATCCATGATCTGGATGCTGCTGGGCGCCGAGTTCCTTTCCCTGCTGCTCGTCCTGGTGTATGTGGGCGCGGTCATGGTGCTGTTCCTGTTCGTGGTCATGATGCTGGACGTGCGCATGGAAACCCTGCGCTCGGGGCTCAAGACCTACCTGCCCCTGGGCCTGGTCATCGGCCTGGTCATGGTGCTGGAGATGGCCTTCGTGCTGGCCAGGACCTGGATGGGCGCCGGCCCGGCAGCCCCGGTCGCCGACGACTACGACAACACCCATGCCCTGGGCGTGGCGATGTACACCGACTACGTGTTCGCCGTGCAGGTGGGCGGCGTGATCCTGCTGGTGGGCATGATCGCCGCGATCGCGCTGACCTTGCGCAAGCGTAGCGACGTCAAGCGCAACCGTCCGTCCGACCAGGTCAAGGCCCAGGCCAAGGACCGCCTGCGCCTGGTCAGCATTCCCTCGCAGACCGAAGCGCCCTCGGCCGCAACCGGCGCCGAACCAGCCCAAGGGGACTCCAAATGACATTGACTCTGGCTCATTACCTGATACTGGGCGCCATCCTGTTCGCCATCGGTATCTTCGGCTTCTTCCTGAACCGCCGCAACCTGATCATTCTGCTGATGTCCATCGAGCTCATGCTGCTGGCCGCCAACATGAATTTCGTGGCGTTTTCAACATGGTTCGGCGATACGGCCGGGCAAGTCTTCGTCTTTTTTATCTTGACGGTGGCCGCGGCTGAAGCCGCTATCGGCCTGGCGATTCTGGTTTTGCTGTTCCGCAACCTGAATACGATCAACGTTGAAGAACTTGACCAGCTCAAGGGTTGATGGGATTGCACATACTATGAATTCACCCAGTCTTTACCTATTGATTGCATTGGCGCCGCTGGCCGGGGCCATACTGGCCGGCCTGTTCGGCACCGGCTTCCTGGGCCGCTTCGTCGGCCGCCGCGGCTCGCACCTGATCACCATCGCCTGCGTGCTGGTTTCCTTCATCGGCTCGGTCATGGTGCTGTTCCAGGTGCTGGACGGCCACACCTACGACGGCACGCTGTACACCTGGAGCGTCATCGGCACGACCCCGCTGGAACTCGGCTTCCTGATCGATCCGCTGTCGGCGCTGATGATGGTGGTGGTGACCTCGGTGTCGCTGATGGTGCACATCTACACCATAGGCTACATGGCCGACGATCCCGGCTACCAGCGTTTCTTCGCCTATATTTCGCTGTTCACCTTCTCCATGCTGATGCTGGTCATGTCCAACAACATGGTGCAGCTGTTCTTCGGCTGGGAAGCGGTGGGCCTGGTGTCCTACCTGCTGATCGGCTTCTGGTATACGCGTCCGACCGCCATATTCGCCAACATGAAGGCCTTCCTGGTCAACCGCGTGGGCGACTTCGGCTTCATCCTGGGCATAGGCCTGCTGTTTGCCTATGCCGGCAGCATGCACTACGGCGACATCTTCGCGCAAAGCGACAAGCTGGCCACCGAGGCCTTCCCGGGCACCGACTGGCAGTTGCTGACGGTGGCGTGTATTTCGCTGTTCGTGGGCGCCATGGGCAAGTCGGCGCAGGTTCCTCTGCATGCCTGGCTGCCCGATTCCATGGAAGGCCCCACGCCCATTTCCGCCCTGATCCACGCGGCAACCATGGTGACCGCGGGCATCTTCATGGTGGCGCGATTCTCGCCGGTGTTCGAGCATTCCGACACGGCGCTGTCGTTCATGATCGTGATCGGCGCCATCGGTGCGCTGTTCCTGGGCATACTGGGCATCGTCCAGAACGACATCAAGCGCGTGATTGCTTATTCCACCTTGTCGCAACTGGGCTACATGACGGTCGCGCTGGGCGCCTCCGCCTATTCGGCGGCCATCTTCCACCTGATGACGCACGCTTTCTTCAAGGCCCTGCTGTTCCTGGGCGCGGGCTCGGTGATCATCGGCATGCATCATGACCAGGACATCCGCAACATGGGCGGCCTGCGCAAGTACATGCCCATCACCTGGATCACCTTCCTGCTGGGCACGCTGGCCCTGGTCGGCACGCCGTTCTTCGCGGGCTTCTATTCCAAGGAACACATCATCGAGGCCGCCGGCGCGGCCGATGTCTGGGGCGCGAGCTTCGGCTACTACGCCACCCTGATCGGCGTATTCGTGACTTCGCTGTATTCCTTCCGGGTGTATTTCCTGGTGTTCCACGGCAAAGAGCGCTTCGACACCGATGCGCATGCCGGCCATGGGCACGGCCACGACGCGCATGACGATCACGGCCATCATGGCGGCACGCCGCACGAGTCGCCCTGGGTCGTTACCCTGCCGCTGGTCCTGCTGGCCATACCGTCCGTCATCGCCGGCGCCTGGTTCATCGATCCCTTGCTGTTCGACGGCTTCTTCGATGGCGTCATCGCGGTATTGCCGCAGCATCCGGCCATGACCGAGCTGGCGGAGCACTGGCACGGCTGGGTGGCCTACGCGCTGCACGGCTTCGTCACCGTGCCTTTCTGGCTGATGATCGCCGGCTTCGTGGTCGCCTGGTACTGCTACATGGTCAATCCCAAGCTGCCCGCCGCCATCCATGGCCGACTGTCGTTCGTCAATCGCGTGCTCGACAACAAGTACTACGCCGACTGGTTCAACGAGCAGGTCATCGCGCGCGGCGCCCGCTGCCTGGGCCACGGTTTCTGGAAGGGCGGCGACCGCGGCCTGATCGACGGCGTGCTGGTCAACGGCAGCGCCCGCCTGGTGGGCTGGGTGGCTGCGGTCAGCCGGCACTTGCAGTCGGGCTACATCTACCACTACGCCTTTGCGATGATCATCGGGATCATGGCTCTACTCTCCTTTTTTGTGCTGACGGTTAACTGATGGCTAGCGATATGGCGTCTTCTACTCTTCCCTGGTTAACGCTTTCGATCTTCGTCCCCATCGTGGCGGGGCTGATCGTGCTGCTGGTGGGCCGCGACGACAGGCCGGGCCTGACCCGCGTGCTCGCGCTGATCGGCTCGGTGGCCGGCTTCCTGGTGACCCTGCCCCTGTACACGGGCTTCAATCCCGATACCGCCGACATGCAGTTCGTCGAAAAGGCCAGCTGGATCGAAACCTTTGCCGTCAACTATCACCTGGGCATCGACGGCATCTCGATCTGGTTCGTGCTGCTGACCGCCTTCATCACCGTCATCGTGGTGCTGGCCGGCTGGGAAGTGATCACCAGTCGCGTGTCCCAGTACATGGCCGCCTTTCTCATCCTGTCGGGGCTGATGGTGGGCGTGTTCGCCTCGCTGGACGGCATGCTGTTCTATGTCTTCTTCGAAGCCACGCTCATCCCCATGTACCTGATCATTGGGGTATGGGGCGGGCCGAACCGCGTCTATGCGGCGTTCAAGTTCTTCCTGTACACGCTGATGGGTTCGCTGCTGACCCTGGTCGCCTTCATCTACCTGTGGCATGCCGCCGACGGTTCCTTCGACATCCTGACCTGGCACCAGCTGAAGCTGGACTACACGCCGCAGATCCTCATCTTCGTGGCCCTGCTGGCGGCGTTCGCCGTCAAGGTGCCGATGTGGCCGGTGCATACATGGTTGCCCGACGCCCACGTCGAAGCGCCCACGGGCGGCTCGGTCGTGCTGGCCGCCATCATGCTGAAGCTGGGCGCCTACGGCTTCCTGCGCTTCTCGCTGCCCATCGTGCCGGACGCCTCGCACAGCCTGGCCGGCATGATGATCGCGCTGTCGCTGATCGCCGTGATCTATATCGGCCTGGTCGCCATCGTCCAGGACGACATGAAGAAGCTGGTGGCCTATTCCTCGGTCGCCCACATGGGTTTCGTTACGCTGGGCTTCTTCCTGTTCAACACGGCGGGCCTGGAAGGGGCCATCGTGCAGATGATCTCGCACGGCTTCGTCTCCGGCGCGATGTTCCTGTGCATTGGCGTCCTGTATGACCGCCTGCATACGCGCCGCATCGCCGACTACGGCGGCGTGGTCAACGTCATGCCGCGCTTCGTCACCCTGTTCCTGCTGTTCTCCATGGCCAACTCCGGCCTGCCGGCGACCAGCGGCTTCGTGGGCGAGTTCACCGTCATCATGGGCGCCGTCGAATACAACTTCTGGGTCGGCCTGCTGACGGCTTCGGCGCTGATCTGGGGCGCGGCGTATTCGCTGTGGATGTTCAAGCGCGTGGCCCTTGGCGATGTCGCGAACGAGCAGGTGCGGGGCATGGTCGACCTGAGCCCGCGCGAATTCTTCATTCTGGGAATCATGGCGATTGCCGTGCTGTACATGGGCATTTATCCGAAACCGTTTACAGATGTCATGCATGTGTCGGTGGAAGCCTTGCTGCAGCACGTCTCTATCTCGAAACTGTAGACCTGAAATATTATGCAAAATCCATTTGACTTCGCCTTGGCTACGCCCGAGATACTGCTGCTGATTCTGGCCGCGGTGGTCTTGCTCATCGACGCCTTCAACAAGACCGAGTCCCGCCATGTCACGTTCACGCTCAGCATAGGCGCCTTGCTGGTGCTGACCGCCGTGTCGCTGTGGCAGTGGAACGACGGGGTCCAGGGCAATTCATTCGGCGGCCTGTATGTGGTCGATTCCCTGTCGCATTTCCTGAAGGTGCTGTCCTACGTGGCGGTGATCGCCACGCTGATCTACGGCCGGGGGTACGCCGAGCAGCGCGACATGCTCAAGCACGGGGGCGAGTTCTATTCCCTGACGCTGTTCGCCTTGCTGGGCCAGATGGTCATGATTTCCGCCGGCAGCATGCTGACGGTGTATCTGGGCGTCGAACTGATGTCCTTCGCGTTGTATGCGCTGGTGGCCCTGCGCCGCGACGATGTCAAGTCGACCGAAGCCGCCATGAAGTATTTCGTGCTGGGCGCCCTGGCGTCGGGCGTGCTGCTGTACGGCATGTCCATGATCTACGGCGCCACCGGCCAACTCGATCTGCGCCTGATCGCCCAGGTCATAGGCAGCGGCAATGCCGAACGCCTGCCGCTGGTGTTCGGTGTGGTGTTCATCGTGGCCGGCCTGGCCTTCAAGCTGGCCGCCGCGCCATTCCACATGTGGACCCCGGACGTCTATCAGGGCTCGCCCACGTCGGTCACCCTGATCCTGGGCGCGGCGCCCAAGCTGGCCGCCTTCGCCATCACGCTGCGGCTGCTGGTGGAAGGCTTGCACGGCATTGCCATCGACTGGCAGCCCATGCTGCTGATCCTGGCCGTGCTGTCGCTGGCCATCGGCAACATCGCCGCCATTGCGCAGACCAATTTCAAGCGCATGCTGGCCTATTCGACGATTTCCCACATGGGCTTCGTGTTCCTGGGGCTGCTCTCGGGCGTCGTCCAGGACCAGGTCCTGGCCGGGCAGGCTTATGGCTCGGCGCTGTTCTACGTCATCATCTACGTGTTGACCACGCTGATCACCTTCGGGCTGATCCTTCTGCTTAGCCGCAAGGGCTTCGAGTGCGAGGAGATCGCCGACCTGAAGGGCCTGAACCGCCGCAATCCCATCCTGGCCGCCATGCTGCTGTTGTCCATGTTCTCGCTGACCGGCATTCCGCCGATGGCGGGTTTCTATGCCAAGCTGGCGGTGCTGCAGGCATTGATCGGAGCAGGCCATGTCGCGATCGCCGTGGTCGCCGTCATCCTGTCGCTGATCGGCGCCTTCTACTATCTGCGCGTCGTCAAGATGGCCTATTTCGACGAGCCCGAGGGCGAGCCGGCCAGCATCGACAATGGCGTCATCACCAACGGCCTGATGTCCGTGAACGGCCTGCTTATTATCGTCCTGGGGGTGTTGCCGGGCGGCCTGATGGCGCTTTGCGTGCGGGTCATCGAAGGCTCGCTGAAGTTCTGACGAATGAATCAAACGTTTGCGGTCTGGATCGTTATCGCTTTGTCTCTGGCCGGCGCCAACCTTCCGTTCCTGGTCCAGCGGCCCTTCCTGATGCTGCCCTGGACCCAGCCCGGCGAGGCGGCGCGTCCGGTCTGGCTCCAGTGGCTGGAAGCGCTGGTGTTTTTCGCCTTGCTGTGGGGCGTGGGCTACCTGACCCTCGCGCTGATCGGCCAGGCCTTCTTCGTGGCATCCGATCCCGCCTCGGCGGCATTGTTCATGGGCAAGCTGTTGATGACGGCCGCCCTGGCGGCGCTGCTGCTGGCGTATCCGGGCTGGCGCAATCGCGGCCGCGCGGTACACAAGCCGTTCTTCGTGCGCCTGCTGGAAATGCTGGTGCTCTACGGCCTGGTGGGCGCGCTGGGATTTGCATTTGAAGCCAACATGGGCAATGTGTTTCCCCAGACCTGGGAGTTCTACGCCGTTACGCTAAGCCTGTTCCTGGTGCTGGGCTACCCGGGCTTTGTGTATCGCTACCTGCTGCGGCACCGGAAACCGCCGCAGAAGCCGCGGACTCCTTCAGCACCATCGCCGGCGGATTGATCAGGGGAATATCCTCGTTCCTGAGCCGCCGCACGATCTCGAACAGCAGGGCGCTGCGTACCCGGTAGGCGGCGCGCGGCGAACTTACATGCCCCGTCGCATTGAACACCAGGCCGTTCGCATCGACGCCGTCCAGCATGACATCGGGAGCGGGTTCGTCCAGGATGTCGGCGTTTTCCCTGAAGGCGGCCAGCATCAGCTCATGGACCTGCCCGGCATCCGTATTCAGGGGAAGGGCCAGCTTGATCTGCACCCGGCCCAGCGGGCTGGCGTGGGTGACGTTGCGCACGACCTTGGTGATGAATTCCGAATTTGGAACGATGACGGTGGAGTGGTCCCCCATCTGGATTTCGGTGGCGCGCACATTGATGCGTCGGATGTCGCCCTCGATTCCGCCCAGCGACACCCAGTCGCCCACCTTCACGGGCCTTTCCGCCAGCAGAATGAGGCCGGACACGAAGTTCTGCACGACGGCCTGCAGCCCGAAGCCGATGCCGACGGACAATGCGCTGGCTATCCACGCCACGCGCTCCAGGCCGATGCCGACGGCGGACAGGGATAGCGAAAAGGCCAGCACGTAGCCCGCATAGCCGAACAGGGTGGCGGCCGAGAGGCGCATGCCGGGATCCAGGCTGGTGGTGGGCAGGTATTGGCGGGTCAGCCAGGCCTGGACCACCTTGACGATTCCAAAGCCCAGCAGCAGCACCAGGAGTGCAAACATGACCGAGGCGGGGCGTATCTGGACTTCGCCGATGGCAATGCCGTTGTGCAGATAGTCCAGGCGCTGCAGCCAGGCCGTGGGTCCGTCGCCGAAAGGCGCGGCCAGCAGGACCAGGGCAAACAGCACGACGGCCAGGCGCACCAGGCCGGCCAGCAGCACGGTGGCCTGGCTGCGCACCCGTGTCATGGGGCGGCTGTAATTTTCGTCATCGGCATTGCGCTTGATGGCCGCCAGGACGCTTTGACAGGCATCATCGACGAGCCCATTGAGCAGGTAGGCGGAGCCCAGGACAATGGCCAGCCAGGCCGCCTGCCGGACGATGAAACTGCCCAGGGCGATATAGCCCAGCAGCAGGCTGGCCATGCTTGCCGTCACGGCAATCCAGATCAGGCCCCGGGCGATGGCATAGCCGGCCGGCGGCGCAGGGGCCTTTTGTTGTCCGGAATGCGTATGCCGGCTAAGCCGCGTGGCCTGGCGCATGGCCAGCGCCATGAGCAGCCCCAGAACCAGCGACATCATGCAATTCTGGGCGACCGTGGCGGCCAGGCTGGCATTGACCAGCGTCGCCAGCCTTTGCCCTATCCAGCCAGCGACCAGGACAAGGGCCAGGATGGCGGGAAACCACCGCAAGCCTGTCGCCACTTCGTCGGACAGGGAAGCAAGCCGCCAGGTGGGGCGGTCCGCCGACAGCAGCGCACGGCCCAGCCCGGTGACGAAGCCGCCAAAATATACGGCGCCCACCCCCAGGCTGAGCAGCGTATCCAGTTCATCGGACAGGGCCGTGTTCCATTCCACGCCCAGGCGCAGGACGGCGGCCATCATCCCGGGCGCAATGGTGGCCAGCATCACCTGGGCAGCCGCATACAGAGAACGCCGCAAGCGGCCCGGCGCGACGCGGGTGGTGGTCAGTTGCCAGAGCAGGCGGCCGGCCAGCACACGCAGGAAGAGGATGGCCACGACGCCCAGCAGGGCGGCTCCCCATACCGCGGCGCCGGCTTCTCGAGCGGATTTCCGCAGCTCATCCCATAGGGGCTGGAGCCGGCGCACGTCCTGGGGCAGTTGATTGCGCAATTCGGTCCAGAAGGGGCGGGCCAGGATCGAATCCGTGCGCACGCCCAGTTCGGCCTGGAACTGTGTGCGCCGCAGCTTCAGTATCTGGTCGCCCGCTTGCTGGGCTTCGACGGCAATCAGGCGCGCCAGCTTGATCTGAGCGTCCAGCATGCTGCTGTTCCGGGTCAGTTCCGCACGCTGCGCGGCGACGTCGGGTGTTTCCTTGATGCCTTCGGCGGGTGGCCCCAGTTCGGCTACCCGGGCCTGGACACTGGCCAACTGGGGCTCCAGAGCGGCAGCGGCCGTTTGCGCGCGCTCCTGTGCTTCCTGTGCGGCGTTGCGCAGGTCGACCAGGTCGCTATCCTGCAGCGGCTTGTCGGGGGCCGCGTCCAGCTTCTTCTGCACCCGGTCGATCTGCGTGCGCGCGCTGTCCAGGGTCTTGTCGATTTCGGCGGCGGCGTTTTTATTCTGGGCATGGGCCGGCATGGCCGCCATGGTCAGGGCAAGGGAGGCCGCGAGCAGGCAGCGGGCCATCAGCGTACGCGCGGCATAGGCCGGATATTCTGGCAGTGGCATCGGTTTCAATTTGGAAAGAAGGCAGATTACCACCAAGGAAACGGCGAGGAGGATTCCAAGAGTAACGGCGGCGGGGAATCTTCCTTGTAAAATGGCCGCCGTATCGGTATCCATATTCGCCGGCTTTCCCGCCGGTGCACCTTCTTCTTCAATAGGCTTATGACCCACCTAATTCTTCAGGCTCCCAATCTTGTGACGGCCAATATCGAAAAAATCGCCGCCATGGCCAGCGCTGGCGGCGTGCAGGAACTGGGCAACACCGCCGTGCGCTTGCTGGACGTGGATGCCGATGCCCGCGACGAGGTCATGGCGTGCTGCGAGGAGTTCGGCATGGACTACGCCTTTTTCGAGCAGATCTCGCGCTTGCGTGATTGCCGGATACTGGCCATGGATATGGATTCCACCCTGGTCAACATCGAATGCATCGACGAGATTGCCGACATGGCGGGCCGCAAGGCGGAAGTGGCGGCCATCACCGAGGCCGCCATGCGCGGCGAAATCAGGGATTTTGCTGAAAGCCTGACGCGCCGCGTGGCCTTGCTGGAAGGCGTGCCGGCCACGGCGCTGGAGCAAGTCTATGAAGAGCGCCTGCGTTTGAATCCCGGGGCTGAAAAGCTGATTTCAACGGCCAGGAAAAACGGCCTGAAAACCCTGCTGGTGTCGGGCGGGTTCACCTTCTTTACCGAAAGGCTGAAGGAGAGACTGGGGCTGGACGCCTGCCACGCCAATCTCCTGGACGTGGCGGGCGGCAAGCTGACCGGCAAGGTGCTGGGCAAGATCGTCGATGCCCAGGGCAAGGCGGATCACCTCAAGGCGCTGGCGGACCAGCTGGGCGCGGCCCCGGAGCAGATCATCGCGATCGGCGACGGCGCGAACGATTTGAAGATGATGAGTCTGGCGCATTTTTCAGTGGCCTACCGCGCCAAGCCGGTGGTGCGCCAACAAGCCAACTACGCCTTGAACGTCAGTCCGCTGGACGGCATTCTCAACTGGTTCCGCCTGAGCCACTAGGCCAGAGCCGCCGGCTTCCCTTCGGCCGGCCCGCCCATTGCAGGCAGGCGCCGGGCCGTCACACCAGCGCCCTCAGCACGCCGCGCACCGCGTCGATGCGGGCGGGAACCTGTGCCTGCTTGATCTCGATTCTCAGCTTGTCCTGGCCGGCCAGCCTGACGTCCCGGCGCTTCTGCACCAGTTCGATGATGCGCAGCGGATCGATATTCGGCTTGGCTGAAAACTGGATCAGCGCCTGCGCCTCGCTGGCGTCGATCTTGACGATGCCCAGCGGCTCGGCGGCCAGGCGCAGCCGGTGCGTGGCCAGCAATGTCTGCGCGGCCTCGGGCAGTTTTCCGTATCGGTCGATCAGCTCTTCCTGGATGTGGATCAGGTCGTCTTCGTGGCGGGCGTGGGACAGTTTCTTGTACAGCCCCAGGCGGGCATGGACGTCGGGACAGTAATCCGACGGCAGCAGGGCCGAGGCGTGCAGATTGACTTCGCACAGCGCGGAGAAGGGCGAATCCAGGTCAGGCTCCTCGCCCGACTTCAGGGCGCGCACGGCGGCGTTCAGCATGTCCGAATACATGGAGAAGCCGATCTCCTGGATGTTGCCGGACTGCGATTCGCCCAGGACTTCGCCCGTGCCCCGGATTTCCAGGTCATGCATGGCCAGGAAGAAGCCCGCGCCCAGTTCTTCCATGGCCTGTATGGCTTCCAGCCGCTTCTTGGCATTGGAGGTCATGGCGTCTTCGCCGGGCGTCAGCAGGTAGGCGTAGGCCTGGTGGTGGGAGCGTCCGACGCGGCCGCGCAACTGGTGCAGCTGCGCCAGGCCCAGGCGGTCGGCGCGATGGATCACGATGGTGTTCGCAGTGGGAACGTCGATGCCGGTTTCGATGATGGTGGTGCAGAGCAGGACGTTGTAGCGCTGCTGGTAGAAGCCCTTCATGACTTCCTCCAACTCGCGCTCGGGCATCTGCCCATGGGCGACGGCGATGCGCGCTTCGGGCACCAGCTCTTCCAGGCGCGCGCGCCGGTTGTGGATGGTGTCCACTTCGTTATGCAGGAAATACACCTGGCCGCCGCGCTTGAGCTCGCGCAGCAATGCCTCGCGTATGGTGCTGCCGTCTTCGCGGCGCACGAAGGTCTTGATCGCAAGACGCCGTTGCGGCGCCGTGGCGATCACCGAGAAATCGCGTATGCCTTCCAGCGACATGCCCAGGGTACGCGGTATGGGCGTGGCGGTCAGCGTCAGCACGTCGACTTCGGCGCGCAAGGATTTGAGGGCTTCCTTCTGGCGCACGCCGAAACGGTGCTCCTCGTCGATGATGACCAGACCCAGATTCTTGAACTTCACTTCCTTGGACAGGATTTTGTGCGTGCCGATCACGATGTCCACCCGGCCCTCGTTCAGGCCCTCGATCGCGGCGGCGACCTCCTTGCCCGAACGGAAGCGCGACAGCTCGGCCACCTTGACGGGCCAGTCGGCGAAGCGGTCGGAAAAAGTCTGGGCGTGCTGTTCGGCCAGCAGGGTGGTGGGGCACAGCAGGGCGACCTGCTTGCCGTTCATGACGGCCAGGAAGGCGGCGCGCAAGGCGACCTCGGTCTTGCCGAAGCCCACGTCGCCGCAGACCAGCCTGTCCATGGGCCGGCCCGAGGTCATGTCGCCGATGACGGCCTCGATGGCGGCGGCCTGGTCGGCGGTCTCCTCGAAGCCGAAGCCTTCGGCGAAAGCCTGGTAGTCGACGGCCGACAGCTTGAAGCGATAGCCCTCACGCGCCGCGCGCTGCGCATACAGGGCCAGCAGTTCGGCGGCGGCGTCGCGCACCTGCCTGGCCGCCTTGCGGCGCGCCTTGTCCCATTGGCCGGAGCCCAGCTGGTGCAGGGGCGCATGTTCGGGGTCGGCGCCGCTGTAGCGGGCGATGACGTGCAGCTGGGCCACCGGCACGTACAGGGTGCTGCCGTTGGCGTACTCCAGATGCAGGAATTCCATCAAGCCTTCGCCCAGGTCCATTTCGACCAGGCCGCAGTAGCGTCCGATGCCGTGCTGGGCATGCACCACCGGATCGCCTTCGCGCAGCTCCGACAGGTCGCGCACCATGGCCTCGACGTCGCTGCCCGCCTCCTGCGCGCGCCGGCCGCGCCGGGTGGGGCGCGCCTGGCTGGGGTACAGGTCGTTCTCGGTCAAGAGGGTCAAGTCTTGGTCGACGACGGTGAAACCGCTGGACAGCGGCGCAACGACAAGGGCGAAGCGGCTTTGGGAGTCCAGGAAATCCTGCAGTGTCTCGGTGCCGGAGTCGGGCGCGATGCCGAATTCGGCCAGCATCTGCAACAGGGTTTCCCGGCGGCCCGCCGAGTCGGCGCACAGCACGACGCGGCCATGAGAACGGCCCAGCAGCCCGCGCAGATTGGCCACCGGGTCCTGGGCGCGCCGGGCCACCGCCACGTTGGGTGCGGCGCGCAAGCCGGGATGAGGCTGCTCGCCGTCCAGCACCAGGCGCGCGAAAGCTTTCAGGTGAATGAACAGCGCCTCCTCGTCCAGGAACAACTGGTCGGGCGGCAGGACCGGACGTTCGCGGTCGCTTTTCAGAAACTGGTAGCGGCTTTGCGTATCGTGGGCGAAGCGCTGCACCGCCTGATTGACGTCGCCCAGCGTGACGGTGAACGACTGCTCGGGCAGGTAGTCGAAGAGCGTGGCCGTTTGGGTAAAGAACAGCGGCAGGTAATATTCGACCCCCGCGAAAGCGATGCCGTTGCCGATGTCCTTGTAGGGCAGCGCTCGGGTGGGATCGCCCTCGAACACTTCGCGAAAGCGCGCGCGGAAGCGATTGCGCGCGGCTTCGTCCATGGGAAATTCCCGGCCGGGCAGCAACTGCACGTCCTTGACCGGATACAGGCTGCGCTGGGTATCGATGTCGAAGCTGCGTATGGACTCGATCTCATCGTCGAACAGATCCAGCCGGTAGGGCAGGACGGAGCCCATGGGGAAGAGGTCGATCAGGCCGCCGCGGATGCTGAATTCGCCGGGCGCGGTGACCTGGGTGACGTGGGTGTAGTTGGCCAGCGTCAACTGGCGGCGCAGGCCCTCCTCGTCCAGCTTCTCGCCCTGCCGGAACGAAAACGTATAGGCGGCCAGGAACTCCGGTGGAGCAAGCCGGTACAGCGCCGTGGTCACCGGCACGGTCAGGATGTCGACGCTTTCCTGCATCAGGGCGTGCAGGGTGCGCAGGCGCTCGGAAATCAGATCCTGATGCGGCGAGAAGCTGTCATAGGGCAGGGTTTCCCAATCGGGCAATTGCCGCAGGCGCAGGTCGGGCGCGAACAACAGCACTTCCTCGGCCAGGCGCTGCGCGGACAGCGGGTCGGCGCACAGGACGACGATGGTCTGCCGCGAGGCGCGTGCCAGGTCCGCCAGCAGCCATGCGTCGCCCGAGCCCGCGGGCAGGGGCTGGACGTGCCGCTGCCCCGGCTTGAGCGCGGCCAGCACGGCTTGGATGGAGGGAATGGGGACGGGAGGGGTTGTTTCTGTAGCCATGTAGCGCATCATTATAAAATGCCTTTCTTATGCATACGAAACTGATTGCAATCATTCCCGCCGCCGGCATCGGGGCGCGCGCTCAAGAGCCGGGATTGTCCGCCGCGGGGCGGGACGCCATGCCGAAGCAGTATCGTCTGCTCAAGGGTGAGCCCATGCTGCGCTGGGCGGTCCGCGCCATGCTGGCCGATGAGCGCATTGCGCAGGTGCGGGTGGCGGTGGCGGCGGGCGATGCATGGGTCGAGCCCGCGCTGGCTGGCCTGCCGCGAACGGTGTGGCGGCCTTGCGGTGGCCCTTCCCGGGCGGAAACCGTGCTGGCGGCCTTGCAGGACGCCGGGCTGGATCCGGGCGACTGGGTGCTGGTGCACGACGCCGCCCGGCCGGGGCTGCCCGCCCAGGCGCTGAAGCGGCTGGTCGATTCCTGCTTGCGGACCCAGGCCGGAGGGCTGCTGGCCCAGCCGGTTGCCGATACGGTGAAGCTGGCCGCCGGTGCCGCGCCGGGCGGCGAGGCGGATGCCGCCAATATGGCCGACCGGGTGAGCCGGTCGGTGGCCCGTGATGGCTTGTGGCTGGCGCAGACGCCGCAAATGTTTCAGGCGGGCCGCTTGTTGCAGGCCCTGCAAAGCGCGGATGCGTCCAGCGCGTCCTTGACGGACGAGGCTTCCGCCATGGAGCTGGCCGGCTATGCGCCCAGCCTGGTGCACGGTTCGGCGCGTAATTTCAAAGTGACCTGGCCCGAGGATTTCGAGCTGATGGAAAAATGGCTATAGGTCGCCGGTGGCCGCCGGCCGGTGGCCGACCGGGCGGCTTGTGTGATTTCAAGGAGTTGCAATGAGTTTTCCGTTTCGAGTGGGGCAGGGCTTCGACGTGCATGCGCTGGTGGAGGGCCGGCCGCTGATCATCGGCGGCGTGGACATACCGCATACGCACGGCCTGCTGGGTCACTCCGACGCCGACGTGCTGCTGCATGCGGTGACCGATGCCATACTGGGGGCGGCCGGCCTGGGCGACATCGGCCGGCATTTCCCCGATACGGACCCGGCCTACAAAGGGGCGGACAGCCGCGTGCTGTTGCGCGCCGCCCTGCGGAAGGTGGCGCAGGCCGGCTGGAAGGTGGTGAACGTGGATGCGACCGTGCATGCGCAGGCGCCCAAGATCGGCCCGCACGCGGCCGCGATGGCCGCCAACATAGCGGCCGACCTGGAGGTTTCCGTGGCCGACATCAACATCAAGGCGAAAACCAACGAGAGCCTGGGTTACCTGGGCCGCAAGGAAGGCATTGCCGCGACCGTGGTCGCCATGCTGGCGAAATAGCGGTCCCTTATTTGCCTTCGGCCGTCAGGACCTGTGCGGTCGCATTGACCACCGCCGCGATGCGGCCCACATCGCGCAACTGCTCCGACGTATAGCCCGCTTTCTTCAGGTTCTGGTAGTGCGAGCCGACGCAAAAATGGCATTTGCCCACAATGGACGCGGCCAGCGCGAAGAGCTCGAAACGGTTCTGGTCGACGCCGCCGTGGCTGGCATAGGCGTTCATGCGCAACTGAGCGGGCAGGGTTTTCAATTGCTCGTCGCCCGCCATCTCGAGATAGGGATAATAAGTATTGTTCATGCCCATGAGGGCCGCGGCGGTCAGCACGCCGTTTGCGTCTTCCGGTGACAGGCCGCTTTTGAACGCGGCCATCAGCACCGGGCTGCGCGCCGCATAGGCGGCCGCGAGCGCCGCCCCGACCGCGTCCTGGGGTTTGAGCGAGGAGCGCGCAATGGTGCCGTCCAGGTTCAGGCGTATGTCCTTGGCCCAATCAGGAATCATTGCCTTGATGGATGCAAGAAACTCCATGGTTTCTACCTATCGATCAGTGCCGCTAAAGCCCGGCGCGCCGGGCTGGAAGAGAGAGCGGCGGGCGTTTTACAGCGTGTCGCCGCCCAGCGAACGGTTGCACGGGCAGAGTTCGTCGGTTTGCAGGCCGTCGAGTATGCGCAGGATTTCCTCGGGGTTGCGGCCGACATTCAGGTTGTTCACCGAGGCATGCTGGATGACGTTGTCCGGATCGACGATGAAGGTGGCGCGCAGGGCGACCCCCTCGCTTTTTTCACGTATGCCCAGCTGGTCGACCAGCGCGCCGGTGGTGTCGCCGAACTGGTAGTGCCCCAGCTTGTTCAGGTCGGGATGTTCGCGCCGCCAGGCCAGCTTGACGAATTCATTGTCGACCGAGCCGCCCATGAGCACCGCGTCGCGGTCCTCGAAGTCCTGGGCCAGATTGTTGAAACCGACGATTTCGGTCGGACATACGAAAGTGAAGTCCTTGGGATAGAAATAAATGACTTTCCACTTTCCGGGAAACGAGCTTTCGGTGATGTCCTCGAAGGCCGAGACACCGTTTTCTTCATGCTGATTGAAGCCGGGCTTGACGCCCGCGACCTTGAAGGGTTCGAGTTTATCGCCTACTGTTTTCATCTGAGCTCCTGAAGTCTGGTGTAAACACATGCCGGGCGCATGCGCCCCTTGTCGTTGATTCTACGCCATCAAGCCTGGGTGTCGGCCTGAAAATTACGGATGCGGACTTTGGGTATTTCGATGCGCGCGACCAGGCCCGACTGCGGGTGGGAAATCAGCTCGAGCTGCCCGCCCACCTGGCCCAGCAGGCGCTCGACGATGGCCAGCCCCAGGCCCGCTCCGCTGACGCCGGTGCGCGCGGACTCCCCACGCGAAAAAGGCCGCAGCAGCCTTTGCACGTCGGTGGGGGCAATTCCCGTGCCGCGATCCCGCACTTCGATGGCCAGGATGTTGCCTTGCTGCTTGCCCGACAGTTCGATGTAGGCGCGTCCATCGGAAGGAGTGCGGCCATAGCGGCGCGCGTTTTCGATGAGATTGCCCACGATGCGCTTGAGATCGTGGGCGCTGATCTTGGCATACAGATTGGGCTCGATGTCGGCGGTCAGCTCGCCGCCCAGGGACTCGGTATGCGAGCGTTCGCGCTCGAACAGGTCATGCAGCACCGAGGAGACGTCTACTCCTTGCTCGGGCACGATGCCGGCGGGCCGGGCATACTCCATGAGCTGGCCGATGCTGTGATCGATCTGGCCCAGGTCTTCGTCGATGGCCTGGCGCGCCTCGTCGGTGACGTTGCTCATCTCGATTTCCAGGCGCATGCGGGCCAGCGGCGTGCGCAGATCGTGCGAGATGCCCGCCAGCATGATCTCGCGGTCGGCCTCGGTCTGGCGGATGTCGCGCGCCATCCGGTTGAAGGCGATGTTCATGTCGCGGATCTCGGCCGGCCCTTTTTCGGGCAGCGGCGAGGGCGTCTCGCCGCGCGCCAGCTGCTGAGCCACCTTGGCCAGCTGGGCCAGGGGGCGGTTGACGAAGCGCACGCTGATCGCCGCGCCCACCAGCGCCAGAAGCAGGGCGGTGGCGCCCCAGCCGAACCACTCGACGCCGGCGGTCAGCCCCAGCTGCTCGCGGTCGAAGACCAGCCAGTACTGATCGTTGTTGATCTCGAAGCTGACCCAGATGCCGGGCGCCTGGTTGACCGTCCACATGACGTGGGTGTCAGGCCCCAGCCGGTCCTTGATTTCGGCGGCGACGTGATTCCAGTAGTTGGAATTGGGCAGCGGCTGGAGGACGTCGGCCGCTTCGCGGGGCTGCACCCGCAGGCTTTCCTTGGTGGCCAGGTCCAGCAGCAATGCGGGGCGCACGCTGGTGGGGGCGTAGACCAGCGCGGAGCGCGTGATACTGACGGCTGTGGTCACGCGCTGGGCCATCTGGGTGGCGCGCGGGCCTTCTTCCATGCTGAAGAACACCTGGAGCCAGGCGCCCAGGCTGACCAGCATCAATCCGGCCAGAAGCAGGAATGAGCGGCTGAACAGGCCCAGGCGGAAACGCGACTTGGTTTTGGCTCGTGGTTTTTGCGGGGGCGACATGACCATGGCGCTGCATCACGCCCGCAAGGCTTCAATGGCCGCCATCGGGTACGAAAACATAGCCCAGGCCCCAGACGGTCTGGATGAACACGGGTTTCGAGGGATTGGGTTCGACCAGCTTGCGCAACCGGGAAATCTGGACGTCCAGGCTGCGGTCGAAGGCTTCGTACTCGCGGCCGCGGGCCAGTTCCATCAGCTTGTCGCGCGACAGGGGAATCTTGGGATGGCGTGCGAATACCTTCAGCACCGAGAACTCGCCCGTGGTGATGGGAACCTGTTCATTGTTGCGCGTAAGGGTGCGGGTGGACAGGTTCAGCACGTAAGGGCCGAATTCGATGGATTCGTTTTCCTGGCTGGGAGCGCCCGGATGCTCTTCGGTGCCGCGGCGGCGCAAGATGGCGTTGACGCGGGCGAGCAGTTCACGCGGGTTGAACGGCTTGGACAGGTAGTCGTCCGCGCCCATTTCCAGGCCAACGATGCGGTCGATTTCTTCCGCCTTGGCGGTCAGAATGATGATGGGAGTGTTATCGTGCCCGCCGCGCAGCCGGCGGCAAATGGACAGCCCGTCTTCGCCGGGGAGCATGAGATCGAGAACCAGCAGGTCGAAGTGCTCGCGCTGCCACAATTTGCCCATTTCTTTGGCGTCTTCGGCGACAAATACATTAAAACCTTGTTCCGATAGGTAGCGGCGGAGTAAATCGCGTAACCGTGGATCGTCGTCGACGATAAGAATTTTGCGAGATAGGGATTGGTTTTGTGTGTTCATGGGGAAAATGTAACAGGGTAGAGTTAACCCGTATAGGGGCCGTAGCAAGATATTACATATTAAGCGTCTGGTAGAACATGTCACATCGGTACCGTATCCAGGCTCCTGGCGGTAGATCGCGCCCGCGCGTTCTCTTGACTTGATTATTTTAGGGCTGGATGGGCGAGCCACGCCGATCTGCTGCGTAGTGTATGTAGCCGTCTCCTTTTTGTTATTGGAATCGTGAGCTAAGACAAGGTATTTTAGCCGTTACGCCTGCGGAGCGGTACTAATTTTATACAGTGCGGAGCCGGCGGTCTGCCCGCCGAATGCCTTATGCCCGTAGAGGACGGAAATTCCGGCGGGCTACGTTTAAAATGAGCCCATGACGGTATCTATTCTCGCTTTGGAAACTTCATCCAGCCTGTGCGGCGTGGCGCTGCTGACGCAATCCGATCAAGAGCTGCGCGTCCACGCCCTGGAGCACGACGCCACCGCGGAGCATGCCGAGCGCCTGTTGCCCATGGTGGACCGACTGCTGGCACGGCAGGGCATGGGCCGGGGCCAGCTTACGGCCGTGGCCTTTGGCCAGGGTCCGGGCGGCTTCACGGGCTTGCGCGTGGCTTGTGGTGTCGCTCAGGGCATGGCTTTCGCCCTGGACATTCCTGTGATTCCGGTGCCTTCGCTTCTGGCGGTGGCGGCACGGGATCCGGCGCCTGTCGTCCCCGGCTTGTTACATGTAATTGTGCAGGACGCGCGCATGGACGAGGTTTATCTGGCGGCTTATCGGGTCGTTGCAGGCCGCCAAGAGGCCGGTTTTGAGTGGGAGCCGGTACAGGCGCCCATTCTTTTGGGTTCGAGCCAGGTAGGCCGCTGGCTGGAACACGCCGCCGCTGGCCTGCCCCCGTCCGACGGGCGCGATCCGGCCATACGGGTGCTGGGCGATGCCTTGTCGGCCTATCCTGGATTGCGCCGGGAACTCGAGGGCAAGGCGGGCCTGGCCATCGGCGAGCCGCTGCGTCCCGATGCTTCCGCCGTCGCACGGATGGCCTTGCGCGCATGGCACGCGGGGCAGGCCGTCGCGCCGGAACTGGCGGCGCCTTTGTATGTGCGCGACAAGGTCGCCTATACCACTCTGGAGCGCCAGCAGGGCGCAGGCGGCAATCCCCGTGCCCCCGAGTTTCAGGTTTCCCTGGAGGCGATGCGGACCGAACATCTGGACGATGTGGCGGATATCGAGCAGCGGGTGCAGTCCTTTCCCTGGTCCAGGGGCAATTTCGCGGACGGCCTGCACGCCGGCTATGGCGCCTGGGTTGCCAGGCTGGCGGGCCGCACCATGGGATTCTGCATGACGATGTTTGCGCCCGACGTGGCGCACGTGCTGGTCATAGCCGTGGCGCCCGAGGGCCAGAGGCGGGGCATAGGAGGCCTGCTGCTGGCTCACTGCGAGAACGAAGCCCGCGCGCGGGGCTTGCCGGCCATGGTCCTGGAGGTCCGGCCCTCGAACCTGAATGCGCTGGAATTCTATAAGCACAAGGGTTATGAACTGCTGGCCATGCGCAAGGACTACTACCCCGCCGCCCAGGGCAGGCGCGAGGACGCGTGCGTAATGCAGAAGGCATTGGCCGATATTCAGGGAGAGTCAGCTTGAATACGGCGCCGTCCCTCAGCCCACTGCAATTGGCCTGGCTGCAGGAAATCGGCCTGGACAGGCATATGCTGGCCCGCTATGTGGCGGATCCGGAACCTTTCGCGGCGGACGGCTCCGCCGCCGCAAGCAAGAGCGCATCGGGACAGGGCGAGCCTGCGGTCGGCATGCCCGCCGTTGCGGCATCCGCGCCACTGCGGCAGGGCGCGGATGCCGCGGCGCCGATGGCCAGATCCGCCCCGGCCATGCTCCGGGCCGGCGATGCGCTGGCCGGCCGCGCGCTCAAACAGGCCGGCGAAACCCATCATGCGCCCGATGCGGGCCCGCTGCCCGAAGAGTGGGAGGCATTGCGCGGGCACATCGCCCAGTGCCAGGCCTGCGGACTGCACGCCGGACGCAGCCAGACGGTATTCGGCTCGGGCAAGTCCAACTCGCCCGAATGGCTGATCGTCGGCGAGGCGCCGGGCGATTTCGACGACCGTGCCGGCCTGCCTTTCCAGGGCAAGGCGGGGGTGCTGCTGGGGGCGATGCTGGCATCCATTGGCCTGCAACCCGATACGCCGGTGTTCTTCACCAACCTGGTCAAGTGCCGGCCCCTGGGCAACCGTACGCCCAGGCCCGACGAGATCGCCGCCTGCAAGCCGTATCTGCAACGGCAGATCGCGCGGCTGGCGCCACGGCGCATACTGACGCTGGGCCGCCTGGCCGCGCAGGCGCTGCTGGAAGAGGATGGCGATCTGGATGCCCTGCGCGGACGGGTGCACCGGGTGCGCAGCGAGACGGGGCAGGACATTCCCCTGGTGGCGACGCATCATCCGGCTTCGCTGTTGATGCGCCCGCAGCACAAGGCGGATGCCTGGCGAGACCTGAACCTGGCGCGCTCCATGGCGACCGAGGCGCAGGCATAAGCGCTGATTCAGTGCTGGCGCAGGGCCTGCCCATGGCCGTGCTGGCCTATGGTGTTTTCCAGGCCCGGATTGGCGCGGTGATTCAGGCGGTTCCAGTATATGAATACCAGCATCAGCCCCGACACGAGCAGGCCGAAGATGACGATGATGACGTTGATGGGCAGGTTCAGCCAAAGCATCAGGCTGTAGACGGCCAGCATCAGCAGGATGTTCAATTGCTCATTGAAATTCTGCACGGCGATGGAGTGGCCGGCCGACAGCAGCACGTGTCCACGGTGCTGCAGCAGGGCATTCATGGGCACCACGAAAAAGCCCGACAAGCCGCCGATCAGCAGCAGCACGCCGTATACGGCCCATTGTTCGCGCACGATGGGCATGAGCATGACGGCAAAGCCCATGATCACCCCCACCGGCAATACCATCAGGGCGCGTTTCAGGGGAACCCGGCCTGCCAGTATGGAGCCCGCCACGGTGCCCAGCGCCGCCACGCCCATCAGCACCGAGGCCTGGTCCAGCCTGTAGCCCAGATGCCGGGCGCCCCATTCGATGACGATGAATTGCAGCGTGGCGCCCGCTCCCCAGAACAGCGTGGTGACCGCCAGCGATATCTGGCCCAGCTTGTCGTGCCACAGTATCCGGACATAGCCGTTGAAGGTGCGCAGCAGCTTGATCGGATTGGTCTGCTGCTTGGGGTAGCGCACATTGGTAAGCGGTATCAGGAGATTGGTCCCGGCGGCCAGCAGATAGACGATGCCGATGATGAGTATGGCGCCTTCCGTGCGGGTCTGCACGAAGGCGGGCAGCCAGGAATGCGACAACACCGCATCGGATACGGTGGGATTGATCAGCACGCCGCCCAGGACCGTGCCCACGATGATGGACAGCACGGTCAGGCCTTCTATCCAGCTATTGCCCTTGACCAGCAATTCAGGGGGAAGCATCTCGGTGACGATGCCGTACTTGGCCGGCGAGTAGGCCGCCGCGCCTATCCCCACCAGCGTATAGGCGCAGAACACCAGAATCAGCTGGTGGTCGGCTTCCAGCCCGAAACAGCCATAGCTGAACATCAGCAGACAGCCGCTGACCTTGATGGCGTTGGTGATGAACATGACCCGGCCCTTGGGGAAGGAGTCGGCAAAGGCTCCCACGAAGGCGGCCAGCACGACATAGGCCAGCGCGAACCACCATTTCATCATGGGCGCCATCCAGTCGGGCCCATGCAAATCGGCGATCAGGGCGATGGCGGCTATCAGCAATGCGTTGTCTGCCACGGACGAGAGCGCCTGGGCTATCATGACCAGATAAAAGCCTTTTTTCAATGGAAATCTCGTAGGTGGTTAGGGGTTGGCCATGCAAACAAATAGCAAAAAAATGTTAACGAGTATAGCGTCCGCGCGACGGCGCAAACAGAAAATAATAGCGTAGTTTTATTTACGGGCATGGAAGGCGCCGCATGGTGCGTTATCATACGAGCCGGTCGCGCAAGCCATGTGCCGGCCCCGCCAGCCCGTTGTTTTTTTCACCGTCCCGTATGAATTACGGAGTCTGCTGTCTTCTTTTAATTGTTCGCTTATTGTGCGTCTGACTCAGATAAAACTAGCCGGTTTCAAGTCGTTCGTCGAGCCGACGGTTATTCCCACGCCCAGCCAACTGGTGGGCGTGGTGGGCCCCAACGGCTGCGGGAAGTCCAACATCATCGATGCGGTGCGCTGGGTTTTGGGCGAGACCAAGGCGTCGGAGCTGCGCGGCGAGTCCATGCAGGACGTCATCTTCAATGGTTCGGGCAACCGCAAGCCGGCCGCCCGGGCGTCCGTCGAACTGGTTTTCGACAATTCCGAAGGCAGGGCGGCGGGGCAGTGGAGCACCTATTCGGAAATCGCCGTCAGGCGGGTGCTGACCCGCGATGGCACCAGCAGCTACCTGGTCAACAACCAGCAGGTGCGGCGCCGCGACATCCACGATATCTTTCTGGGCACCGGCCTCGGGTCGCGTGGATACGCCATCATCGGCCAGGGCATGATCAATCGCCTGATCGAGGCCCGGCCCGAGGAGTTGCGGGTATTCCTGGAAGAAGCGGCCGGTGTGTCACGCTACAAGGAAAGGCGCCGCGAGACCGAGAACCGACTGAGCGACACGCGCGAGAACCTGACGCGGGTCGAAGACATCCTGCGCGAACTCGCCAGCCAGCTCGAGAAGCTGGAAGGGCAGGCCGAGGTGGCGCAGCAATACCGGGCCTTGCAGGAAGACGGGGAGCAGAAGCAGCACGCCTTGTGGCTGCTGAAGGAAAGCAATGCCCGTGAAGAACAGCAGGCCAGGTTTCTATCCATAGAACAGGCCCAGACGGAACTGGAAGCGGCAACGGCCAGTCTGCGTGCGGGCGAATCGGCGCTGGAATCGCGCCGGCAGGCGCATTACGCCGCCGGCGATGCGGTGCATGCCGCGCAAGGCCTGCTTTTCGAGGCGGGCGCGCAGGTCAGCAGGCTGGAAGCCGAAATCCGGCATGTGGTCGATTCACGCAATCGCGTGCAGGCGCGCCGGAACCAGTTGCAGGAACAGCTTCAGGAGTGGGCCGATCAGCAAGTCCATTGCACCGAGCAGATCGCCCAGGCCGAGTCCGACCTGGAAGCGGCGGCGGCCCGTACCGAGGAAGCGCGGGCCCAGGCCGACGACGCGCAAGCCAGATTGCCCAGCATCGAAAGCCAGCTCCGGTCCGCCGCGGCATCGCGCGACGAAATGCGCGGCGTGCTGGCGCGTGTCGAACAGGAGCTTGCCCTGGTGGCTCAGGCCCAGCGCGACGCCGATCGGCAACTGCAATCGCTGGAATTGCGCAAAGAACGGCTGGAGCAGGAACTGCGCGACCTGAACGCGCCCGATCCGGACAATATCGAACGCCTGGCGGGCGACAGCGCCGCCATGGAAGAACAACTGCACGAGGCGCAGGCGCAATTGCTGGAACTCGAAGACCGCCTGCCCGAACTGGACGAACAGCGCCGCAGCGCACAGGGCGCGGCGCAGGAAGAGGCGCAGGCCCTGGCCCGGCTCGATGCGCGGCTGTCCGCACTGGGAAAACTGCAGGACGACGTCCAGAAGCAGGGGGCGCTGGAGCCTTGGCTGGCGCATCACGAGCTGACCGGTCTGGCGCGCCTGTGGCAGAAGCTGCATATCGAAAACGGTTGGGAAACGGCGCTTGAAGCCGTGTTGCGCGAACGCATGACCGGCCTGGAACTGCGCAATCTGGATCATGCCGGCGCCTTCGCGGGCGATGCGCCGCCGGCCCGCCTGGCTTTCTATCAATTGCCCGTGGCCGCCGCTGCCGCGCCGCCCATCGCTGGCTTGACCTCGCTGGCCAGCCTCTTGCGCATCAGCGATCCCGACCTGCGCACTTTGCTGAACGACTGGCTGGCGCAGGTGTATGTGTGCGCCGACATGGACAAGGCCCTGTCCCTGCGCAACGATCTGCCCGAGGGCGGCTTGTACGTGGTCAAGGAAGGCCACCTTGTCGACAGGCACAGCGTGCGTTTCTACGCGCCCGACTCGGAACAGGCCGGCATGCTGGCCAGGCAGCAGGAAATCGAAAACCTGCGGCGCGATCTTAAAGCCCGCCAGCTCATTGCCGACCAGGCCTTGGCCGGTGTCGCCCGCGCCGAAAGCGCCTGGCAGCAGGTGTCGCAGTCGCAGGGACCGGCGCGCCAGCGGGTGGCCGAGCTGACCCGGCGCCTGCACGATGTGCAGCTGGAATATTCCCGCCTGAAGCAGCAAGCCGAGCAGTCTGGCGAGCGGGCCGCCCGCATCCGCGAAGAGCTGGCCGAGATCGCGCTGCAAAGCGAGACCCTGCTGGCCGGCAAGGAAGAATCCGAAGCCCGGTTCGAAGCGCTGGACATTCAATTGGGCGAACACCAGGAAAATTTTTCGCAGGCCGAGATGTCGGGCGAGGACCTGCACGCGCAGGCCGAGAAGGCGCGCCAGCACCTGAGGGATCTGGAACGCGCGGTGCACGAGTCCGAATACGCGGAACGCGCTTTGCAGACGCGCATCGCCGAGCTCAAGCGCAATCTTCAACTGGCCGCGGACCAGGCGCAGCGCGCCAATGCCGAACTGGAAGGCTTGCAGGGCGAACTGTTCGAACTGGATGCGTCGGCCTCGCAGGCCGGCCTGCAGGATGCGCTGGAGCTGCGCGCCGAGCGTGAGGAAGCGCTGAACCTGGCGCGCATCGAACTGGACAACCTGGCCGCCATGCTGCGCAGCGCCGACGAAGAACGCGTCAGCCTCGAGCGTTCGCTGGAACCGCGCCGCGCGCGCATCATGGAATTGCAATTGCAGGAGCAGGCGGCCCGCCTGGCGGTCGAGCAGTTCGCCGAACAGCTGGATACGCAGCAGGTCGACCGCCAGAAGCTGCGCGAATTGCTGGAGCAGCGGCCCGAGGAATGGCGCCGCACGAACTGGCTGCAGTCCGAGGTGCAGCGCATTTCGCGCAGCATAGACAGCCTGGGCTCGGTGAACCTGGCGGCGCTGGACGAGCTGAACGCGGCGCGCGAGCGCAAGGGCTATCTGGATTCCCAGCACGAGGACCTGAGCACCGCCATCGAGACCCTGGAAGACGCCATACGCAAGATCGACCGCGAAACGCGCGAACTGCTGCAAGGCACCTTCGATACGGTCAACGGACATTTCGGCGAACTGTTCCCGCGCCTGTTCGGCGGCGGCGAAGCCAGGCTCGTCATCACCGGCGACGAAATCCTGGATGCCGGCGTGCAAGTCATGGCCCAGCCGCCGGGCAAGCGCAACAGCACCATACATCTGCTGTCGGGCGGAGAAAAGGCCCTGACCGCGACCGCCCTCGTATTTGCGCTGTTCAAGCTGAACCCGGCCCCCTTCTGCCTGCTGGACGAAGTCGACGCGCCGCTGGACGACGCCAATACCGAGCGCTATGCCAAGCTGGTCGACAGCATGAGCGAGCAGACGCAATTCCTGTTCATTTCACACAACAAGATCGCCATGCAGATGGCCAGGCAACTGGTGGGCGTTACCATGCAGGAACAAGGCGTGTCGCGCATTGTTGCGGTGGATATCGACTCCGCCCTGCAAATGGCCGAGGTCTGATGGTGCGCACACGCTTAAACCTTTGGCAATACGGCGAGGCTGACAATGAGTGACTTGCAAATCGGTTTGATCCTCCTTGGCGTACTACTGATCCTGATCGTCCTCGTCTTCAATTGGTGGCAGGACAGGCGCATACGGCAGAAAATGCAGGAGCACTTCCCCGAGCGCGAACTCGATCCCCTGATGAGCGGCAACCCCATGGGAGGAGGCCGGCGGGAACCGGCTTTCGGCGCCATCGATGCCGCCCAGGAGACGGCCGCCGACGACACCGCCGAAGTCGATCCGTCCACCGAGGTCGTGATAGACATCGGCTTTGCGCAAGCGGTTCCCACCGATCAACTGCACCAGGCCATCCAGTCCCTGCACAAGGCGGGCAGCAAGCCCGTGCGCATTTTCGCCGAGCGCGAGGGCGGCGGGCACCGGGCCCGGCTACGGCCCGGTGAAGCCTACGTGTCCATGCAGCTGGCCGTATTGCTGGCCAATCGCAGCGGCCCGCTGACCGAGATCGAGTGGTCGCAGCTATGGGGCATGGCGCAAGACCTGGCCGAGCGTTTCGACGGCGCCATCGAGGCGCCCGAACAGGACGAAGTCATGCAGCGCGCCCGCGAGCTGGACGGCCATTGCGCCGGCCTGGACGCCCAGGTGGCCCTGGTATTGCGCCTGCCAGGCACCGCGCCGGTCGCGGACATGACGCGGGTGCTTCAGGAGGCCGGCTTCCTGGCATACGGCCGGCAGCTTGCCTGGATGTCCGATACCGGCACGCCGCGCTTCACCGCCCTGTTCGACGGGGTCCCGCCCCAGGATGTGCAGTCGGCCGGCGTCGATCGCGTCGACCTGCTGCTGGATCTGCCAAACAGCCCCGCCGACGAGCAGGCCTTCAGCCGCATGGCCAGCGTGGGCCGCGACCTGGCCAAGCGCCTGAAGGCGGAGCTCCTGGACGACCAGGGCCGTCCCGTGCATGAGGGCGCGGATCACACCATCGACAAACAACTGCTGGACCTGTACAAGCGGCTTGCACAGGCCGGCTTCGAAGCCGGCGCGGAGCGCACCGTAAGGGTCTTTTCGTGACCGACAGGGATGAAGGGCGCGCGGAAATCGCGCAAAGGCTGGCGGCCCTGCGCACGCAAATCGCCGAGCACAATCGCCGTTATTATGTCCTGGACGCGCCCGTCGTCTCCGATGCGGAGTACGACAGGCTGATGTCCGAGCTGTTGGAGCTGGAGCAGGCCAATCCCGATCTGATCACGCCGGAATCGCCCACGCAGCGCGTCGGCGCCCAGCCCCTGTCGGCATTCAAGAGCGTCAGGCATGCCGTGCCCATGCGCTCCCTGGGCAACGCCTTCCAGGCCGAGGACGTGTTGGCGTTCGACAAGCGGGTGTCGGACACCCTGGCGGGCGCAGGCATGGCCGGTGCCGACGGCCAGGTCGAATACGTGGCGGAACTGAAGTTCGATGGCCTGGCCGTCAGCCTGCGCTACGAACAGGGACGTCTGGTCCAGGCCGCCACGCGCGGCGACGGACAGACGGGGGAAGACATCACCAGCAACATCCGCACGCTGCGTTCCGTCCCCTTGATGCTGGCGGGCGATTTTCCGCAGGTGCTGGAAGTGCGCGGCGAGGTATTGATGAACCGCCGCGATTTCGAACGCCTGAACGAAGCCCAGCAGGCGCGCGGCGACAAGATTTTCGTCAATCCACGCAATGCGGCGGCGGGCAGCCTGCGCCAGCTCGATCCCCGGATCACCGCCCAAAGGCCTCTGCGCTTCTTCGCCTACGGCTGGGGCGAAATACGCATCGTTCACGACGGACAGACCGAGTTGTTCCGGCAGGAGGCAGGCGACGCCGACATGCCCCGTGCCAGCCATTCCGCCATGCTGGACTGGTTCCAGGCGCTGGGGCTGCCCGTCAACGCGTCCCGTTCGGTGGTCGCGGGCGCAGAGGGCTTGCTTGACTTTTATACGCGCACGGGCGCCGGCCGTGGCGCGCTTCCCTTCGACATCGACGGCGTCGTCTACAAAGTGAATTCGCTGGCCGCGCAAGAGGTGCTGGGCTACGTGGCGCGCGCGCCGCGCTTTGCCATCGCGCACAAATTCCCCGCCCAGGAGGAAACCACCGTGCTGCTGGACATCGAAGTGCAGGTCGGACGCACGGGCGCCATCACCCCCGTGGCGCGCTTGAAGCCCGTCTTCGTCGGGGGCGTCACCGTCACCAACGCCACCTTGCACAACGAAGATGAGATCCGCCGCAAGGACGTGCGCATCGGCGACACCGTCGTCGTGCGCCGCGCCGGCGACGTCATACCCGAAGTGGTCGCGCCGGTGCCGGAACTGCGGCCCGAAGACGCCCGTTTGTTCGCCATGCCGGCAAGCTGCCCGGTTTGCGGATCGGCCATAGAACGGCCCGAGGACGAGGCCATATCGCGCTGCACGGGCGGCTTGTTCTGCGCCGCGCAACGCAAGCAAAGCCTGACCCACGCGGCGGGGCGCAAGGCCCTGGACATCGAAGGCCTGGGCGAAAAGCTGGTCGACCAGCTGGTGGAGAGCGGACGCGTCAAGTCGCTGGCCGACCTGTTCACGCTGAACGCGGACGAATTGGCGGCCTACGAACGCATGGGCCGCAAGTCCGCCGAGAACCTCGTGGCCGCCCTGGACGCCGCCCGCAAGCCGGCCCTGGGCCGCCTGCTGTATGCATTGGGCATCCGCCACGTCGGCGAAACCACCGCGCGCGATCTGGCCCGGCACTTCGGCTCGGTCGATGCCGTCATGGACGCCGACGAAGAAGCCCTGTTGCAGGTCAACGACGTCGGCCCCGTCGTATCCGGCTCCATCATCCGCTTTTTCGCAGAACCCCATAACCGCCAGATCGTCGCCGCCCTGGCCCAGGCCGGCGTCCACCCGGTGCCCGAAGCCACCCCCACGGGCGGCGGCCAGCGCCTGGCCGGCAAGACCCTGGTCCTGACCGGCACCATGCCCAACTGGACCCGCGACGAAGCCACCCGCCACATCTTGGCCGCCGGCGGTAAAGTCAGCGGCTCCGTATCCAAGAAAACCGCCTACGTGGTCGCCGGCGAAGAGGCCGGCAGCAAGCTCACCAAGGCCCAGGAGCTCGGTGTTGCGGTGCTGGACGAGGCGGGATTGAAGGCCTTGCTGGGTGTGAGCTGAAGCGAAGCACGGACTCCACTCAGCCCATACTGGCACCTTCAATCAAGGCGTGGCCGGCGGGCCCAGGCCGCGCGATCTTTGAGCCAGCCGCCGGCCTGGCTTGGAAGCGGGGGCGTAAGAGTGCGCGCTGTCTGAGCAAATGATCAGTCCGGGACTGATCATTTGTGAGTTCGCGCACGTCCCCCGCTGGAAAGCCGGGACAAGGGAAGCCCGAAGGGCCGCAGCGATGGGAGCGCGGCCTGGGCCCGCCGGCCACGCCGCTTTAAGAAACCAGCAGCAATTCAATTCAAAACTGGGTAGCTTAAGAAAACCAGGAGAGGCTAAATTTTAGACGCCAGTGCGCTTGAGAAACCAGAAAGTCGAAGCTTAAGAACCCAGCCGCAGCCGAAGTTAACTGGCCCGATAAGCCGCCACCGCCACCATCCCCCAGGCCACCAGAAACGCCATCCCGCCTATCGGCGTAATCGCCCCCAGCCATTTCACATCCGTCAGCACCAGCGCATACAAACTGCCGCTGAAAATCAGGATACCCAGCAGCATCACGCCGCCCGCCACGCCAAGCAAAGAAACACCGAATCGGGCGCACAGCACGGCAAGCAGCAGCAGCCCCAGACCGTGGACCAGCTGATACAGCACCGCCGTCTGCCACACTCCCAGCATCTCCGGCGAAATCAGGCGCTTCAGGCCATGCGCGCCGAACGCTCCGGCGCCCACGCCGATCAGCAGCATCACGGCTCCCGCTACAACAAGTTGACGTTCAGTCATTGAACAAATCCTCGAAAATGAATCATGAACGGGCAAATCCTGAAAATGCACAAGCGCTGTTTATAGGATGCCCGGCCGCAGGGCCGAATCCAGGCGCATCCAGCAATGCAATCCCGCTCAAGCCCTGACCGCTAGATGCTTGCGCCCTTCGTCAGCCCGCGCGCAATGATGACCTGCTGGATCTGCGACGTGCCCTCGTACAGCCGGAACAGCCGCACATCGCGGTAAAAGCGCTCGATCGCATACTCGCTGACGTAGCCCGCCCCGCCGTGGATCTGCACCGCCCGATCCGCCACCCGCCCGCACATCTCCGTGGAGAAATACTTCGCGCATGAAGCCTCTATCGACACGTCGCGCCCCTCGTCGCGCTTGCGGGCGGCATCGATCACCATGCACTCCGCGGCGTAGAGCTCGGTCTTGGAGTCGGCCAGCATCCCCTGCACCAGCTGGAAGTCGCTGATCGCGCTGCCGAACTGCTTGCGGTTCATGGCGTAGTCCAGGGCGTCGCGCAGCATGCGCTTGGCGGCTCCGATAGCCACGGCGGCAATATGCAGCCGGCCCTTGTCCAGCACCTTCATGGCCGTCTTGAAACCGACCCCCTCGCGATTGCCGATCAGATTGGCCGCGGGCACCTTGCAGTTCTCGAAAATCACGTCGCTGGTGTGTGCCCCTTTCTGCCCCATTTTCTTGTCGGTCTTGCCCAGCGACAAGCCCGGCGAGTCCGCCTCGACGATGAATGCCGAAATGCCGCCCGCCCCCTTGACGGCGGGATCCGTGCGCGCCATGACCGTGAATATCCCGGCCTCCGGCGCATTGGTGATGAAGCGCTTGGTTCCGTTCAGAATATAGAAATCTCCCTCGCGCACGGCGGTCGTGCGCAGCGAGGCCGCATCCGACCCCGCCTCGGGTTCGGTCAGGGCGAAGGAGCCGATCAGTTCGCCGCTGGCCAGTCGAGGCAGATAAGCCTGCTTTTGCGCATCCGTGCCGTCCAGGTAAATGCCCATCGCGCCTATGCCGTTGTTGGTGCCGATCAGCGAGCGGAACGCCGGCGAGGTCTGGCCCAGCTCGAAGGCAATGCGAACCTCTTCTTCCATGGTCACGCCCAGGCCGCCATATTCTTCGGGCAGGGACAGCCCGAACAGGCCCAGCTCCTTCATCTGGCCGACGATGTCGGCGGGTATCCGGTCGGTTTCGGCGACTTCCTCTTCGCGCGGCACAAGGACTTCCTGCACGAAGCGGCGCACGCCGTCTTCCAGCAGGGTTTGGGTTTCGGAATCGCGGATCATGTCTGCCCCTTTTGCTGCGTATCGAATATCGGAATGTCAAAGCCGTACTTTAACAGTCCGGGGGAGGCGCCGGCAGCATGGTGCTATGATGATTTCAGGCCTTCCGCATGCTCGTGCATGCCTGCAAACGGGGGTAAGTCACATGGCCGGCGATAGCGCCGTTTTTGAAGCCGCCGTCAAGGCGGTGATCGCGTCCGTGCTGTACCGTTCGGGCCGCGCGCCGGAAAAGGTGCCGCTGGACCGCATCGATGCAAGCCTTGATACGTCCTCGGGCCTGCTCTGGGTCGGCCTGAAGGACCCCGAGCCCGCTTTGCTGGAACAGCTCGGCGGGCAACTGGGGTTCTCGCGCAAGGCCCTGGAAGAGGTCATTTCACAGCATCGCCGGCCCAAAGTCGTTGAATACGAAGAAATGACGCTGATCGTGGCCATCACGGTCGAAGTCGAGAACCTGAAGCCCAGCTTCGGCGACACCCAGATACTGATCGGCAAGGGCTTTTTGCTGACCATACGGCGCGGCGCGACGGCCACCCATCACGAGTTGCGCGAACTGCTGGAGAACTCCCCCGAATTCCTGGGGCGGGGCAGCGACTATGTGGCCTCGGCCTTGCTGGACCTGTTGGTGGACCGCTACGTGGCCGCGCTCTCAAGGCTGGAGACCGCCGTGGAAGGCATAGAGCAGCAATTCCTGCTGCGCGGGTTCCGCGAAAGCGACATCCGGCGGCTGTACCGGCAGCGCCGGGACCTGTTGCGCATCCATACGGCCATCGCTCCCATGGCGGAAATCTGCCGGCGGCTGTCGCGGGTGGAGATGCGCCACATCGATGCCGACAGCCGGGGCTATTTCGGCGAAGTGGCCGACCGCATTCTGCGTGCCAACGAATTCATCAACAGCCTGCGCGAGGCCTTGGCCTTCGCCTTCGAGGCCAGCCTGATGATAGGGCAGACGCAGCAAACCGACACCACGCGCAAGCTGGCGGCATGGGCCGCCATACTGGCGGTTCCGACCGCCGTCGCGGGCGTGTACGGCATGAACTTCAGGGTCATGCCCGAACTGAACTGGTCCTACGGCTACCCGGCCATCATGGGGCTGACCTTCGCGGCATGCGGCGTGCTGTACTGGAAGTTCAAGAAAGCCAAGTGGCTATAGGCCGCCGGGGGCGGCAAGCGAGGTGCATCATGAACTGGGTTACGCATGAAGTGACCAACCAGGTTCCCGAACTGGGCGACTACAACCTGTACGCCAGCGACACGGCGCTGCAGGAAGGCGTCATCCGAGAGGGCGGCCAGGCGCATCGCGAAGCGCTGCTGCACTACGGTGGGCGCCTGGGCCTGAAAGAGACCTTTGCGCTGGGGCACGATGCCAACCGGTACCGGCCCGAACTGGAAACCCATGACCGGTTGGGCCACCGCGTGGACCGGGTCCGCTTCCATCCGGCCTGGCACCGGCTCATGCGCATGGCCTTCCTGCAAGGCATGCATTGCAGCGTCTGGTCGGCGCCCGGGCCCGGCGCGCAGGTGGCTCGCGCGGCGGCCTATCTCATGCACGGCCAGGTCGAGGCCGGCACGCTGTGCCCGGCCACCATGACCTCGGCCGCCATACCGCTGCTGCAGAAAGAGGAATGGTTCGAGTCGGTCCGCGCGCACCTGTATGGCCTGCAATACGACGAACGCGACGCGCCGCTGTCGCGCAAGACATCCATGATGGTGGGCATGGGCATGACCGAAAAGCAGGGCGGCTCCGATCTGCGCGGCAACACCACGCGGGCCGAGCCGCTGGGTCAGCCGGGGCGCGGGCAGCCCTATCGCCTGGTCGGCCACAAATGGTTCCTGTCCTCGCCCATGTCCGATGCGCACCTGGTGCTGGCCCGGCATGGCCAGGACTATTCATGCTTCTACGTGCCGCGCTGGCTGGACGACGGCAGCAAGAACCCGGTCCACATCCAGCGGCTGAAGAACAAGCTGGGCAATGCGTCCAATGCCAGCGTCGAGGTCGAGTTCCTGGACGCCACCGGGGTGCTGGTCGGCGAGGAAGGGCGGGGCATTCCCACGCTGGTCGAGATGGCCGCGTATACGCGGCTGGACTGCGTGCTGGGCAGCGCGGCCCTGCTCAGGCAGGCCGTCGTCCAGGCCTTGCATCATGCGCGCCACCGGATTGCGTTCGGCCACCCGCTGATACGGCAGCCCCTGATGCAAAGTGTGCTGATGGACCTGGTCCTGGAAAGCGAGGCGGCCACGGTCCTGGCCCTGCGCCTTGCGCGGGCTTTCGACCCGTCCGATGACCTGGTGGACCAGGCCTATCGCCGCATCCTTACGCCGGCGGCCAAGTTCTGGGTGTGCAAGCGCGCGATCGAGGCGACGGCCGAGTGCATGGAGGTCTGGGGCGGCAATGGCTATATCGAGGACGGCCCCATGGCCAGGCTGTATCGCGAGGCGCCGGTCAACTCCATCTGGGAGGGATCGGGCAATGTCATGTGCCTGGACGTGCTCCGGGCGCTCAAGCGGCATCCGGAACAGGCGCAGGCCCTCTTCGCCTCGCTGGAAAGCGACAGCGCCGACGAGCCCGTCCTGGCGGAGCGCTTGCGGCATCTGCGATCCTTGCTGGCCCTGAGCGGCCCCGATCTGGAGGCGGCGGGGCGCTATGTCGCGCAGGAACTGGTGCTTCTGGTGCAAGCCGGCTTGTTGCGGCGTCATGCTCCGCAGGGGCTGGCCGACGCTTTCGTGCAAAGCCGCTACAAGGGCGCGGGAGGACGGGTCTATGGGCTGGCCGCCTCGCCGTCGGCGCTGAACAGCGTCCTCGAACGCGCCTGGCCGGTTTGACCGGGCGCGTCCAACCCCTATAATCGATCAGCCCCGCCGGCTTCCGGGCAGGGTGCATGGGCTTGCATCGATACGGGGAACGAGTGAACGGAGTATTGAATAATGTGCTGCGCAGGCTGGTCGGCGCCCTCATGGCCAGGCGCTGGACCCAGGTGCTCGTGCTGGTCGTGGCCGCCGGGCTGGCGGCGGCCGGCGCCATCGATTCCGGCGAGCCCGCCGCCCAGGCCCGGCCCGGGCCGGCCGGCGCTGCAAGCGTAGCGGGCGGCTACGAACTGACCGGCCGCGTGGTCCGTGTCGCGGACGGCGACACCTTCAATCTGCTGGTGCAGGGCAGGCAGCAAAGGGTGCGCCTGGCCAGCATCGACGCGCCCGAAGTGGGCAAAGACCGCGAGCGGCCCGGCCAGGCTTATGCGCAGGCTTCCAGGGATGCGCTGGCGGCCCTGATCGCGGGCAGGACCATTACGGTGGCCTGCTTCGAGCGCGACCGCTACGAGCGCAATATTTGCGACGTGCCGCTGGAGGGCGGCACGACGGCCAACCGGAAACAGGTTCAAAGCGGCATGGCCTGGGCCAATATGGAAGGGCGCGGAAAATTCATGCGCGACGGCAAGCTGCCCGAACTGGAGCGCCAGGCCAAGGCGGACCGCCAGGGGATCTGGCGGGAGCCCGACCCGGTTCCGCCATGGGTGTGGCGTTATCAATGCTGGCAGAAGCAGCGGTGCTAGGCACGGGAATCCTGCGCGGCCTTGGGGCCCTGCTGGCGGCGTGCCTGCTGGCGGGCTGTTCGCCCGAGCCGGTGAACAGCCCCTATGCCAAGGGCCTGGAACAGGCCAATGTGATGCACACGGCCTTTACCCAGCGGTCGCCCAAATACCTGGATCCGGCCAGTTCGTATTCGACCGACGAAACCCCCTTCACCTATTCGATCTATGAGCCGCTGTACGGCTACGATTACCTGGCGCGGCCCTACGTCCTGGTGCCACGGGCCGCGGCATCCATCGACCCCCCCGCCTATTTCGACAAGGATGGCCGCCGCCTGCCGGCCGATGCGCCCGGCCAGGACGTGGCCGTCAGCGTGTACGACATCCGCATCAAGCCCGGCATCCTGTTCCAGCCCCATCCCGCTTTTGCCCGCGACGCGGAGGGCGGCTACGCCTACTGGCCGATCGCACCCGGCCAGCTCATCGATAAGTTCGGCATGGACGACTTCGAGCGGACGGGAACGCGCGAGCTGCTGGCCGATGATTACGTCTATGCCTTCCGGCGACTGGCCAGCCCGCGCGTCGTTTCGCCCATCTATGGGGTGATGGCCGAGCACGTGGTGGGCATGCGCGATTATGGCGGGCGCCTGAAGCAGGTGGATCAGGCCTTGCGTGCCCAGGCTGAACCGGATGGCGCGCAGGGCTGGCTGGATTTGCGCAAGGAAGGCTTCGAGGGCGTGCAGGCCGTCGACAAGCACACCCTGCGCATCAAAGTCATCGGCAAGTATCCCCAGTTCAAATACTGGCTGGCCATGACCTTCACGGCACCCATACCCTGGGAAGCCGACCGCTTTTATCACCAGCCCGGCATGGCGGAACACAATCTTTCCCTGAACACCTGGCCGGTGGGCACAGGCCCCTACATGCTGGCCGAATCCATCGTGAACCGCCGCCACGTCCTGCAGCGCAATCCCAACTTCCGCGGTGAACCCTATCCGTGCCGGGGCGAGCCGGGCGACCGCCAGGCCGGCCTGCTGGACGATTGCGGCAAGCTTACGCCTTTCATCGACCGCATCGTTTTTTCGCTGGAGAAGGAAAGCGTGCCGCTGATGGGCAAGTTCCTGCAAGGCTATTACGACATACCGCAAGCCGACCGGGGCGACTATGGCGTGGCCATGCGGGTGGCGGCCGGCGATTCCGAGCAGAAGGCGGCGCTTTACCAGGACCATGGCCTGCAATTGCGCAGCTCCACCGAGGCGCAGCTTTATTACCTGGGCTTCAATTGGCTGGATCCCGTGCTGGGCGGAGGCGATACGCCCGAGCAGCAGGAAAAGAACCGCAAGCTCAGGCAGGCGATCAGCATTGCCTTCGACTGGGAGCAGTTCGTATCGATCTTCCAGAACGACGAGGCGCAGGTGGCGTACGGGCCGGTGCCGCCCGGCGTGCCGGGCTATCAGGATCCGCCCGAAGGGCTGAACCGCCAAGTGTATAAACTGGAGAACGGCAGGGCGGTCAGGCGTTCGCTGGACGAGGCCAGGCAGTTGCTGCGCGAGGCCGGCTACCCGGACGGCCGCAGCGCGCAGACCGGCAAGCCCCTCATCCTGTATTTCGATTCCGCCGGCGGCATGGGTTCCAGCGCCATGCTGGACTGGATGCGCCGCCAGCTGGCGGCCCTGAATGTGCAGCTCGAGGTGCGAGCCACCGATTACAACCGTTTCCAGGACAAGATGCGCAATGGCAGCGCCCAGATGTATATGTGGGGCTGGGTCGCCGATTATCCGGACGCCGAGAACTTCCTGTTCCTGCTGTACGGTCCCAACGCCAAGGCCGCCAACGGCGGCGAGAACGCCTCGAACTACCGGAATCCTGAATTCGACCGCCTGTTCGAACAGATGCGTTTCCTGGACGACGGCCCCGAGAAGGAAGAACTGGTGCACAAGATGGTGGCCATCGTCCAGAAGGACGCGCCCTGGATGTTCGGCTATTTCCCCAAGTCGGGCGGAGCCTACCAGGCATGGGTGGGCAACGCCAAGCCCACGCAGATGGTGCGCAATACCTTGCAGTACTACCGTATCGACCCGGCCTTGCGTGCGCAAAAGATCAAGGAATGGAATGCTCCGCTGTGGTGGCCCTTGTGGCTGCTGGCCGCCCTGTTCGCGGCGGGGGGCGTGGCGGCCTGGCGGGTGGCGCGCCGCCGGGACAAGGCGCCCGCCCTGATGAGCGCCGATTTCGCGGAGCGGCCATGATCCGATATATTGTGCGCCGGCTGCTGTACGGGGTCTTCATCCTGATCGGCGTGAACCTGCTGACCTTCGTGCTGTTTTTCGCGGTGAATACGCCCGACGACATGGCGCGCCTTGCCATAGGCGGCCAGCGCGTCAACCAGGCCGCCATCGAACGCTGGAAGGCCGAGCGCGGCTACGACAAGCCGCTGTTCTTCAATGCCCGGGCCCAGGGGACGGAGCAATGGACGGACACGATATTCGCGGCGCGTTCCGTTCCCCTGCTGCGCTTCGATTTCGGCTTCTCGGACGAGGGGCGCGACATCGGCCATGAAATCGCGGAACGCATGGGGCCCAGCCTGGCGCTGGCCCTGCCCACCTTCGCACTGGGGCTGTTCGTCTGCATCGCCTTTGCGCTGATGCTGGTGTTCTTCAAAGGCAGCCGGCTCGACTTCGCGGGCGTGGTCCTTTGCGTGGTTCTGCTGTCGATTTCCGGGCTTTTCTACATCATTGCCGGACAATGGATGTTTGCGAAGATCCTTCGCTGGGTGCCGTATTCCGGCTATGTGGACGGCTGGGGCAGCCTGCGCTTCCTGGTTCTGCCGGTACTGGTCGGCATCGTCTCCAGCCTGGGCTCGCAGGCGCGCTTCTACCGTACGCTGTTCCTGGAGGAGGCCGGCAAGGATTACGTCCGCAGCGCGCGGGCCAAGGGGCTGTCCGAGCGGGCCGTGCTGTTCAGGCATATCTTGCGCAATGCCATGCTGCCCATCCTGACCGGCACGGTTTCCGCCATTCCCCTGCTGTTCATGGGCAGCCTCATTTCCGAATCGTTTTTCGGAATTCCGGGGCTGGGCAGCTACACCATCGATGCCATCAATGCGCAGGATTTCTCCATCGTCAGGGCCATGGTGTTCCTGGGCTCGGCCCTGTATATCGTGGGGCTGATACTGGCCGACATTTCGTACACGCTTGCCGACCCCCGGGTCCGTTTCGAGTAGACGTCCATGCCCAAATTCGTATTCCTTTGGACCGATATCTTCATCTTCCTGCTGGTGGCGGCCATGCTGGCCTACGGCTGGCGCATACGGCGCAGCGCGTCGCTGCGATCGGCCTGGGGCAGCGTGGCCAGGACACCGTCCGCCATGTGCGCCGCGGTCGTGCTTGCCGGCTTCGCCCTGATCGGCGTGCTGGACTCCATACATTACCGGCCCCTGCTGCCTCCTGTGCAGGCCAACGGGCCGCAGGCGGCGGAGCCCGCGGCGATCTACTCGCCGGTGCTGCGCTCGGCGCTGGACGACCTGTTGTCGCTGACGCAGCTGGCGCAGCGCGAGAAGACCTATTCGGCGCCGCTGGCGATACGGCAGTTCGTCAAGGAAACCGAAATCATCGACGGCCAGCCCGTGCGCGATTTTCCCCGCCTCAAGTATGCGGGCATTTTGCTGCAGGATGCGGACGACCACGCGCACGACGTCATGGCCCGCTTGCTGCGCGGCGTGGCCGCCGGACTGGCCGCGTCGGCGCTGGCGGCGTTCATGCTCACGCTGTGCCATCTGGGCGCGCGGCGCGGCCTGAGGCAGGCGGCGGCTGCGTGGTGGCGGGGCGAATCGGGCGTTCCGTGGCGCGCCATGTGGGTCACATCCAGCGTCATCCTGCTGCTGGCCGGCGTTGCGCTGGCGCTGGGCGCCGACTACCACGTGCTGGGAACCGACAGAACGGGCAACGATGTGTTGTGGCAATGCCTGAAAAGCGTGCGCACCGCGCTGGTCATCGGCACGCTGACCACGCTGGCCATGCTGCCCCCGGCGCTGGGCTTCGGCATTGCGGCGGGCTACTTCAAGGGCCGGGTCGACGATGCCATCCAGTACATCTACACCACGCTGACCTCGATTCCGGGCGTCCTTCTCATCGCCGCCTGCGTGCTCATGATGCAGGTCTATATCGACAACAATCCGGGCATGTTCGACACGGTCGCATCGCGCGCCGACCTGCGCCTGTTCCTGTTGTGCATGATACTGGGACTGACCGGCTGGGCCGGCCTGTGCCGCATGCTCAGGGCGGAAACGCTGAAGCTGCGCGAACTGGAATACGTCCAGGCGGCAAGGGCTTTCGGCGTAGGCCACTGGCGCATCATGCGGCGTCATCTGCTGCCCAATCTCATGCACATTGTGCTGATAACCATGGTGCTGGAGTTTTCCGGCCTGGTCCTGTACGAGGCCGTCCTGTCCTACCTGGGCATAGGCGTGGATCCCAGTACGCCGTCCTTCGGCACCATGATCGACGCGGCACGGCTGGAGATGTCGCGCGATCCGATGATCTGGTGGAACCTGCTGGGCGCCTTCGTGTTCCTGCTGGCGCTGGTGCTCTCGGCCAATATTTTCGCGGATGCGGTCCAGGACGCGTTCGATCCCCGCATGCGCCGCTTCAGGCCGGCCCGGCTGGCGCCGTCCACCGACAGAACCGTCCCGGCCGCCGGACGTCCGGAAATCAAGGATAGCCCGACATGAACGGACCGAATTCCATGGCTTCCGGATGCGCCGGCGCCGATACGGTTCTGTCGGTGGACGGCCTGTCCGTGCAGATAGCCGGCGACGGCGGCCTGACCCAGGCGGTGAAATCGCTGCAACTGACCATAGCCAAAGGGCAGACCTTCGCCCTAGTGGGAGAGTCGGGCTGCGGCAAGAGCATGACGGCCCTGGCGCTGCTGCGGCTGCTGCCCGACGCCGGAGCGATTTCGGCGGGGCGCATACACCTGGGCACGGTCGAGCTCAACGGCCTTTCGGAAAGCGGCATGCGCCAGGTGCGCGGAGGCCGGATAGGCATCATCTTCCAGGAGCCGGCCACCAGCCTCAACCCGGTCATGACGGTAAGGCAGCAGTTATACGAAACCCTGCGCGCGCACACTCGCTATCGCGGCAAGGCGCTCGCCGACCGGGCGGTCTGGTGGCTGCGCCGGGTGGGGATTCCCGAGGCGGACAGGCGGATCGACGACTACCCCTTCCAGTTTTCGGGGGGACAGAAGCAGCGCATCATGATCGCCATTGCGCTGGCGGCCGAGCCCCGGCTCTTGATCGCCGACGAACCCACCACCGCCCTGGATGTCACGGTGCAGGCGCAGATACTGGATCTGCTGGCCGACATCCAGAAAGAAATGGGCTTGGCCATCATGCTGATCACCCACGATCTGGCCGTGGTGAAGAATGTGGCCGACTATGTGGCTCTGATGCGCGCCGGCGAGATCGTGGAAACCGTGGACGCGGACAGCTTCTTCGCCGCGCCGCGCCACCCTTACGCGCGCCAGTTGCTGGCCGCCATTCCCAGCTTCGCCAAGCGCGGAAAGCCCTTGTCGGTCCAGGGCGAAGACCGGCAGTCCCCGACACCGCGGCCACGCGCTCCGTCGGGCCCCGAACCTTTGCTCACCGTCAGGAACCTGTCCGTGGCCTATGGCCGCAAGCGCAGCCTGTGGAAGCGGGGGCCGGATGCCGTCGGCGTGGTGGACGATGTGTCGTTCGACCTGCGCGCCGGCCAGACGCTGGCGCTGCTGGGCGAATCGGGTTGCGGCAAGACGACGACCGCCAAGGCGCTGCTGCGCCTGCTGGACAGGCAGGCCGTGGTGGGCGGACGTGCCGACCTGGACGGGAAGAACCTGCTGGCCGCAAAAGGCCCGGCCCTGCGCAGCCTGAGGCGTGCCATGCAGATCGTTTTCCAGGATCCCTATGCCTCGCTGGACCCGCGCATGCTGGTCGGAGAAATCCTGGATGAGGGCATTGCCGCCTTGCGGCCCGAACGCAGCCGGACGCAGCGCCGGAACCGGATCGCCGACCTGCTGGACAGGGTCGGCCTCCCCGCCAATACGGCCGAGCGCTATCCGCATGAGTTTTCCGGCGGGCAGCGCCAGCGCATCGCCATTGCGCGCGCGCTCGCGGTAGAGCCGAGGGTGCTGATCTGCGACGAGCCGACGTCCGCGCTCGATGTGTCGGTGCAGGCCCAGATACTGGACCTGCTCAAGGACTTGCAGGCGGAATTCAACATCGCCTACCTGTTCATCACCCATAATTTCGGCGTGGTCGAATACCTGTCCGATCATATCGCCATCATGCATCAGGGGCGGATCATCGAGATGGACAGGGCGGAAACCGTGCTGCAATCCCCCGTTCATGCGGAGACGCGCCGCCTGCTGGCCGCCGTGCCGCGCCTGTAGGGCGCCCTGCAGTGATCCGCCGCGGCCCTGTTTTTGCTTGCGGGCGGCTTGAATTCGGGCTCGACGCCCGCATATGAGTGTTATGTCATTAAAAGTTTTCGACCTTCAATGCGAACAGGGCCACGTCTTCGAAGGCTGGTTCGGTTCCGACGGCAGCTATGAAACCCAGCAGGCGCGCGGTTTGTTGAGTTGTCCGGTCTGCAACAGCGATCGCGTCAGCAAGAAGCTGTCCGCGCCCAGGCTGAATGTCAGCCATATACGCAATCCCGCCGGGCCGGCGGCCGGGCCCTCGCCGGACGGCAAGCCGGGTGCCGCGGCCGTGGCCGCGCCCGCCACCGAACAGCTTGCGCGGCTCCAGGCTGAAATCCTGCGCCACATACGCGGCATCGTGCGCGATACCGAGAATGTCGGAGACCGTTTCGCCCATGAAGCGCGCCTGATGCACGAGGGCGAGACGCAGGAGCGGGCCATACGCGGAACCGCCACGCCCGAGGAACGCGAGGAATTGATGCGGGAAGGCATTGCCGTCATGCCCATACCCGATTTTCTTGATGACGACCGCCTGCAGTAGGCGGGGCGGCAACAGGCGGCGCAAGGCCGCTTGCTGCGTCGGCGCAGTCCGTCCGTTTCCAGACCAATCGTGAACCCGGTTCACGATTGATTCAGAACCGCAAGTTACATCACGCGGCTGCGGTATTCGCCCGTGCGGGTGTCGATTTCGATCTTGTCGCCGATGTTGCAGAACAGCGGAACAGCCACTTCCATGCCGGTATTGGTCTTGGCGGGCTTGAGCACTTTGCCCGAGGTATCGCCCTTGACGGCCGGTTCGGTGTAGGTGATTTCGCGTACGACGATGGTGGGCAGGGACACCGAGATGGCGCGGCCGTCGTAGAACACGACTTCGACCTGCATGCCTTCTTCCAGGTAGTTCAGCGCGTCGCCCATGCTTTCGGCTTCGACTTCGTACTGGTTGTATTCCTGGTCCATGAAGACGTACATGGGATCGGCGTAGTAGGAATAGGTGCATTCCTTGTTCTCGAGCACGACCACTTCGAATTTTTCGTCGGCCTTGTAGACCGACTCGCTGCCCGAGCCGGTGAGCAGGTTCTTGAATTTCAGTTTGACGACGGCCGAGTTGCGGCCCGATTTGTTGTATTCGGCCTTCTGGACGACGAGGGGGTCGCTGCCGACCATGACGACATTGCCAACGCGCAATTCTTGTGCGGTTTTCATAGTTTTAAGAAACTCCGGGGGTTTGATTGCTCCGCCAGATGCACTGCCGGGCCGGAGCATGACTCACAAAACTTGGTATTTTAACTCTTTCGCTGCTGGCGCGTGCAAAACCCCGCCAGCGAGCAGGCCAAATCCGTTTGACGGGCCAGTCGCTCGCTCCAGCCCGCGGCGGCGGCCCGCCACTCCGCCCAGTCGGCCGGCTGCAACACTTGGTTCAGCACGTCAAGGCAGGCCGGCGTGTTGCCGGTATTCCAGTCCGCCATCAGTTGCCCGATTTCCGGCCCGAAGGGCGAGAGGGCCAGCCAGGCCTGAAGCTTGACCATGTGCGCATCGTCTTCCTGGGGGTAGATCTGCCAGAGCAGCGGCTTGCCGGCCCACAGCGCCCGGACCAGGGAATCCTCGCCTCGCACGCAATTCAGATCGCTGCTCCACAGCAGGCGGTCGAAACCGTCCTGGTCGATGAAAGGCATCTCGTGCACGTGGACGGCGCCATGCTGCCCGCGGGGAAGGGCCGGGCAGACGCCGGCCGGCACCAGGACGACCGCGCCCTGGGCTTGTCCTTGCAGTGCTTGCACCAGCGCCCGGGCGGGCGCATCGGGATAGCTGAACAAGAGGACCTGGCGGGCGCCCTGTCGCAAGCGGCTTATCTGTGCTTCAGGCAGGCCGACCCGGCGCAGCAGCTCTTCGCGCAGTGTGGCATCGGCCCGCCAGGCATCCCTTTGGGCGAGCAAGCCGGGCTCGCGCAGCAGTCCCCCCGTTCCCTTCGTGAAACCTGGAAAGAAGAACGCTTTGCGCAGGCCGCTGGGCTGTATCGAGGGCAAGGCATGGCAGGATTCGACCCACGGTTCGGCGCTGAGGTATTCCAGGTTGATCCACAGGCTGTCCCGCCGGGCCATGCGCTCGATGAAGTCGGCGGGCGGATCGCAGGCGAAGGCCTCGATCACCACATCCAGGGGCTCGAGCGCAGGCGGTTGCCCGGTCCAATGCACGATGGTCACGCCTTTGACCGTCTGTTGGCCGGCCTGAGGATCGACACCGGATTCGATCCGGGCGAAGCTGCGCAAGTCGTCCACCCACAGGCGCACGCGGTTGTGTGCCGGCGGAGCCGCCAGTTGCCTGGACAGGCGCCAGCACACGCCGATGTCGCCGAAATTGTCGACGACACGGCAGAAAATATCGAAGGAGAGTCCCGCCATTCAGTGAAAATGAAGCGGGCTGAGATCGGTCTCTTCGGGAAGTTCGGGGTGCAGCATCTCGCCCAGGGGGTTGGGAAAATGCGGCGCCCCGCAATCGTCGCAGAACTCCACCGGGTAGATGCCGGGCAGGCGGCGCACGTCGGTGACGCCCATTTCCTTGAGCAGCGCGGCGACTTCGTCGGGCACGTCGATGTGACCCGCTTCCATGCCGTCGGCCAAGGCCTCTTCCTTGCTCAGCACGGGCCATATGCAGCCGTAGACCACTTCGTTGCTCACCCGGGTGGAAAAGCCGATGCGGTATTCCTCGATGCTGGATTCGCCGCAGCCGGCGATGACCGCCCGCAGTTCGCCGCCGGGCAGATGCGCGGCGGTCTGCAGCCAGGTTACGGCCGCCTTCAAGGCCAGGGGGCGTATGCGGCGGTCGGCTTCGCGGCTGTTGACGTAATAGGCGTCGGCCTGCAGGTATTCGACATGGCAGCCCGTGAACAGGGCGGCCAGGATGTCCGCGCAGGCGGCGGCCCAGTCGTCGTGGCACTGCTGCCGCGACGGGAAGCTGTCGTCTTCCTGGCGCACCTGCCAGCGGAATAGGGCCTGCCCCCGGGGGACCGCGATCACGCCCACCACGAAACGGGCGTCCGCCAGCATGCCTTCGGCGTCGGAGGGGCGCCCCAGCGCGCAGGGCTCGCTGGACAGGCCCAGGGCCTGCTGGGCCAGGCGCTGCGTCCAGCCGCGGGTTTCCTGGAAAGACTGGGGCATCTGGTCGAAGTTGACCAAGCGCGGAATGAGGGCGAGACGGGCGCCCGGGGCCGCGATATGGGTTTGCAGCCGATCCGCCAGGGCATCGGCCTGCTCCCGCGCAAGCTCGCCTTCCGGCAGCTGGTAGCGGGTCCAGGCGACGATGGGCGCGGAGAACAGCAGGGCATCGTACTCGTCGCCATCCAGAGCGAGTGTGGCGGATTCGGACAGGGTCTCGGCCTGTTCGACCAGGATTTCATAGGCGTTGATGTCGCTGGCAAGCAGATAGTCGAGCGTGGTTTCCACGGTCTTGTTCTTTTTACCCAGCAGCAGCTTGTTCAACTGGCCGCCCAGCAGATTTTCCCAGTAAACGTCCTCGAGCCGGCTTCCGGAGCGGGCGAGGGCCTCGGTAAGGCTAAGGAGGCGCTGGGCATCTCGGCTCAGGCGGGAGGGCGAGGTAACGGACATACGAGGCATAAGGAAAGCGGATAGGGTAAGTGTCTAGTGTAACGCCGTCCCTGTCCCGGCGGGCGGGCCGTGCGTAAAGGAAATCCCCGGCGCGCCGGGCGCGCCAGGGATTCCGGGAAAACCGCGAAGGCGGGCGGATCAGGCAGCCAGCAGTTCGCGCAGGACGTAGGGCAGGATGCCGCCGTGCAGATAGTAGTCGACCTCGGTCGCCGTATCGATGCGCAGCAGCATGGAGATGTCTTGCCTGCTGCCGTCCTTGCGATGGATGGTCAGCGTAACGTCCTGTTGCGGACGGATGCTGGCCTCGATGCCGGAGATGTCATAGGTTTCCTCGCCGGTGATGCCCAGCGACTCCACGCTGTCGCCGCCCTTGAACTGCAGCGGCAGGACGCCCATGCCGACCAGGTTGCTGCGGTGGATGCGTTCGAAGCTGCGGGCCACCACGGCCTTGACGCCCAGGAGTTGCGTGCCTTTGGCCGCCCAGTCGCGCGAGGAGCCGGTGCCGTATTCTTCGCCGGCGAACACCACGGTGGGTACCTGGGCCGCCACGTACTTCATGGCCGCGTCGTAAATGGACAGGCGTTCGCCGCCGGGCTGGTACAGGGTCTCGCCGCCTTCGTAGCGGCTGCCGTCGGGCAGCGCCGGAATCATCAGGTTCTTGATGCGCACGTTGGCGAAGGTGCCGCGCATCATGATCTCGTGATTGCCCCGGCGCGAGCCGTAGCTGTTGAAATCCTGCTTCATGACGCCGTGCGCCTTGAGCCACTCGCCGGCGGGCGACGTTTCCTTGATGGAGCCGGCCGGTGAGATATGGTCGGTGGTGACGGAATCGCCGAACACCGCCAGGGCGCGCGCATTCTTCACGACGGGCATGGCGGCCGGCCGCATTTCGAATCCTTCGAAGAAGGGCGGCTCGGCAATGTAGGTGGACTGCGGCCAGTTGTAGACCTCGCCCTGCACTCCCGAGATGTTTTCCCACAGCTTGCCCGGGTTGGATCGGATCTCGGCGTAGTTGCTGCGGAAGACGGCGGGATCCAGCGCCTGGCCCATCAAGGCCTGGACTTCGGCGTTGGTGGGCCAGATGTCGCCCAGCCATACGTCGCCGTTCTTGCCGGTGCCGACGGGTTCGGTCATGAGGTCGCGCAGCACCGTGCCGGCCAGCGCATAGGCCACGACCAGCGGCGGCGAAGCCAGGAAGTTGGCCTTGATGTTGGGATGGATGCGCGCCTCGAAGTTGCGGTTGCCCGAGAGCACGGCCGAGCAGACCAGGCCGTTCTGAAGGATGGCTTCGTTCAGGTCGGGCGTAAGGTCGCCGGCGTTGCCTATGCATGTCGTACAGCCGTAGGCGGCCACGTCGAAGCCCAGCTGTTCCAGATAGGGCAGCAGGCCGGTCTTGGTCAGGTAGTCGGTGACCACGCGCGAGCCGGGGGCCAGCGAGGTCTTGATGTGCTTGGGCACGGTCAGGCCGGCTTCCACGGCCTTCTTGGCCATGAGGCCGGCCGCCAGCAGCACGCTGGGGTTGGAGGTGTTGGTGCAGGACGTGATGGCGGCGATGAGGATGTCGCCATTCTTGACCTGGGTGCCCGCGCTGGTCGTGAAGACCTGATGCATTTTCTCGGGCGGCTGGTTGAAGCCGGCCGCCGATTGCTCGGAGTACAGCCGGGTATAGGTGTTCTTGACGTCGCCCAGCTCGATGCGGTCCTGGGGCCGCTTGGGCCCGGCCAGCGAGGGGGTGACGGTGGACAGGTCGAGCTTGACCAGCTGCGTATAGCCGATGTCCTGGGCGGCGGGCACGCCATACATGCCCTGGGCCTTGAAGTAGGCCTTCAGCGCCTCGATCTCGTCCTGGCTGCGGCCGGTGCCCTTGAAGTATTCGATGGTGCGGTCGTCGACCGGGAAGAAGCCCATGGTGGCGCCGTATTCGGGCGCCATGTTACCGATGGTGGCCCGGTCGGTGACCGACAGGCTGGATGTGCCGGGGCCGCAGAACTCCACGAACTTGCCGACGACCTTCTGCTTGCGCAGCAGTTCGGTGATGGTCAGGACCAGGTCGGTGGCGGTGACGCCGCCGCGCAGTTCGCCGGTGAGTTCGACGCCGACGACGTCCGGCGTGAGGATGTACACCGGCTGACCCAGCATGCCCGCTTCGGCCTCGATGCCGCCCACGCCCCAGCCGACCACGCCGATGCCGTTGATCATGGTGGTGTGGCTGTCGGTGCCGACCAGGGTGTCGGGGTAGTAGACGTTATTCTGGGCGTCGTAATGCACGCCGCGCGCCAGGTGCTCCAGGTTGACCTGGTGGACGATGCCGAAGCCCGGAGGCACGACGCCGAAGGTATCGAAAGCCTGCATGCCCCACTTCATGAACTGGTAGCGTTCCTGATTGCGCTTGAACTCCAGCTTCATGTTCAGGTCCAGGGCGTCCTTGGTGCCGAAATAGTCGATCATGACCGAGTGGTCGACGACCAGATCCACGGGAACCATGGGCTCGATGCGCTTGGGATCCTTGCCCATCTTGGACGCGACGGAACGCATGGCGGCGATATCGGCCAGCAACGGCACGCCGGTGAAGTCCTGCAGCACCACGCGCGCGACGACGAAGGGGATCTCGGTGTTGCGCTTGGCGCGCGGTTTCCAGCCGGCCAGGTCCTTGACGTGTTTTTCGGTGATCTTCTTGCCGTCGCAGTTGCGCAGCACGGATTCGAGAACGATGCGGATCGATACCGGCAGACGCTGGATGTCGATGCCCAATGCCTGGCCCAGCGCCGGCAGCGAATAGAACTGGGCTGATTTCCGCCCGACCTTGAACTTCTGCAAACTGTTGAACGTGTTGTGCGACATAAGAGCTCCAGGATGGGTTAAGGGGGCTTGTCCAGTATTTTAGGCCCGATTCGGGAAGTTTTGGGTACTCCAAAAAAGTACAGGCCCCCGGCACATCGCGCCGGGGGCCTGTACTGCTTGCGGCGGATGCCCGCTTACACGCTGACCGAGTCGGCGATTTCCTTGAAATCCTCGATCTGGTCGAAATTCATGTAGCGGTAGATTTCGTCGCTGTTCTCGCTGAGCACGCCCATGGCTTCCATGTATTCGGCACGCGTGGGAATGCGGCCCAGGCGCGAGCAGACGGCGGCCAGCTCGGCCGAACCCAGGAAGACATTGGTGTTCTTGCCCAGGCGGTTCGGGAAGTTGCGGGTGCTGGTCGACATGACCGTGGCGCCTTCGCGCACCTGAGCCTGGTTGCCCATGCACAGCGAGCAGCCGGGCATTTCCATGCGGGCGCCCGCGCTGCCCAGAACGCCGTAATGGCCTTCCTCGGTCAGCTGCTTCTGGTCCATCTTGGTGGGCGGGGCGACCCACAGCTTGGAGGGCATGTCGCGCTTGCCTTCCAGCAGCTTGGATGCCGCGCGGAAGTGGCCGATGTTGGTCATGCAGCTGCCGATGAACACTTCGTCGATGGCGGTGCCCGACACGTCGGACAGCGTCTTGACGTCGTCCGGATCGTTGGGGCAGGCGACGATGGGCTCATGGATGTCGGCCAGGTCGATCTCGATGACCGCCGCGTACTCGGCGTCGGCGTCGGGTTCGAGCAATTGCGGGTTGGCCAGCCAGGCCTCCATGGCCTTGATGCGGCGGCCCAGGGTGCGCTCGTCTTCGTAGCCGTTGGCGATCATCCACTTCAGCAGAGTGATGTTGCTGTTGATGTATTCGATGATGGGCTCTTTGTTCAGGCGCACGCTGCAGCCGGCGGCCGAACGCTCGGCCGAGGCGTCGGACAGTTCGAAAGCCTGTTCCACCTTCAGGTCGGGCAGGCCTTCGATTTCGAGGATGCGGCCCGAGAAGATGTTTTTCTTGCCCTGCTTGGCCACGGTCAGCAAGCCTTGCTTGATGGCGTAAAGAGGGATGGCGCTGACCAGGTCGCGCAGGGTGACGCCGGGCTGCATCGTGCCCTTGAAGCGGACCAGCACGGATTCTGGCATGTCCAGCGGCATCACGCCGGTGGCGGCCGCGAAAGCCACCAGGCCGGAGCCGGCCGGGAAGCTGATGCCGATGGGGAAGCGCGTGTGCGAGTCGCCGCCCGTGCCGACGGTGTCGGGCAGCAGCATGCGGTTCAGCCACGAGTGGATGATGCCGTCGCCCGGGCGCAGCGATACGCCGCCGCGCGTGCTGATGAAGGCGGGCAGTTCGTGGTGGGTCTTGACGTCGACGGGCTTGGGGTAGGCGGCGGTGTGGCAGAAGGACTGCATGACCAGGTCGGCCGAGAAGCCCAGGCAGGCCAGGTCCTTGAGTTCGTCGCGGGTCATCGGGCCGGTGGTGTCCTGGCTGCCGACCGAGGTCATGCGGGGTTCGCAGTAGGTGCCGGCGCGCACGCCCTTGCCTTCGGGCAGGCCGCAGGCGCGGCCGACCATCTTCTGGGCCAGGGTGTAGCCCTTGCCCGAATCGGCCGGGTTTTGCGGCAGGCGGAACACGGTCGACGGGGCCAGGCCCAGCGCTTCGCGCGCCTTGGCCGTCAGGCCGCGGCCGATGATCAGCGGGATGCGGCCGCCGGCGCGCGCTTCGTCGAACAGCACGTCGGACTTGACCTTGAATTCGGAGATGACTTCGCCATTCTTCAGGGCGCGGCCTTCATAGGGGCGCAGTTCGATGACGTCGCCCATATTCATCTTGGATACGTCCAGTTCGATGGGCAGCGCGCCGGCATCTTCCATGGTGTTGTAGAAAATGGGGGCGATCTTGCCGCCCAGGCAGACGCCGCCGAAGCGCTTGTTGGGCACGAAGGGGATGTCTTCGCCGGTATGCCAGAGCACCGAGTTGGTGGCGGACTTGCGCGAGGAACCCGTGCCGACCACGTCGCCCACATAGGCGACCAGGTGGCCTTTCTGCTTCAGGCTTTCGATGAACTTGATGGGGCCGATCTTGCCGGCCTCATCGGGCTGTATGCCATCGCGCGGGTTCTTGAGCATGGCCAGGGCATGCAGGGGAATGTCGGGGCGGCTCCAGGCATCGGGAGCGGGCGACAGGTCGTCGGTATTGGTTTCGCCGGTGACCTTGAAAACCGTCAGGGTCAGGCTTTCGGGCACTTCGGGGCGGCTGGTGAACCACTCGGCGTCAGCCCAGCTTTGCAGGATGGCGCGCGCATTGGCATTGCCCTTGTCGGCCTTGTCCTTGATGTCATGGAAAGCGTCGAACACCAGCAGCGTATTCTTGAGCGCATCGGCGGCGACCGCGCCCAATTCCGCATTGTCCAGCAGTTCGATCAGGGGGCTGATGTTGTAGCCGCCCAGCATGGTGCCCAGCAGTTCGGTGGCGCGCTTGCGATCGATCAGGGCACAGGTTTCCTTGCCCAGCGCAATGGCGGCCAGGTAGGACGCCTTGACTTTGGCGGCGTCGTCCACGCCGGCCGGCACGCGATGGGTGAGCAGTTCGAGCAGGAAGTCTTCCTCGCCTGCGGGCGGAGCCTTGATCAGCTCAATCAGGTCGGCCGTCTGCTGGGCCGAAAGAGGAAGGGGAGGAATGCCCGACGCGGCGCGTTCGGCAACGTGTTGACGATAAGATTCCAGCATGATGCATGCCCTTTGGGTCTAGGTTTGTAGGAATGGCTCTATAGCTTCAATTGTAGAAGGAAGCCGTCCTGGAGGCAAATGTCTTATATCTTATATAAGACATAAGAACCGCAACTGTGGCTTTATGGTGAAAAGGCTGCGGTTTTCCGGTTCGGTGGCCGCGGACGAGGCCACCGTTTTGGCGATCAGGCCACCAGGTCCAGGTATTCGGGGTGGCGTTTCATGTAGGCTGCAACGTAGGAGCACAGGGGCCGAACGCCCCAGCCTTGCTCCCTTGCGGTATCCAGCGCCGCTTTGGCCAGATCGGCGGCGATGCCGCGGCCGCCCACGGCTTCGGGCACGCCGGTATGTGTAATGGCCATGACGCCGTTCTGAAGCCGATAGTCCAGCACGCTGAGCACGCCGTCTTCGGTCCACTCGAAACGCTGCTGGGCAAGATTGTGTTCGACTGCGCGGCTCATAAACGGCAAAGCTCCTCTGGGTGTCTGGAAATCATCAGACCATTGTAAGCAGGATCAGCGTCCAGAGCACCAGCAAGGCGGCAATGCCCACGAAACAACCGCCCCAGAATCCGATCAGCGGCCATTTCAGGCGGGTGGAAAGCTCCTCGGGCTGGACATGGGCCAGCAGGCGGTTGGCTTGCCCGATGATCCAGAAATTGGACTTGGGAAAGCTGATGCGCAAAAAATAATCCAGCAGGATGGCGGCGCGTATGGAAAGGGGATAGCGTTCCCACGGCTGCTTGTCCAGATAGGGATGGCGCAGCGCCTGGTTGGTGACGCGCAGGCGGAACAGGAAAAGGAAGGCGCCGCAGACCACGCAGGTCAGCAGGCAGGCGACGAGCAGCGTGAAGGTGAAGGGCAGGGCATAGAATGCAAAAGTCTCGAACATGGCGGCGGGCCGGAATAGCCGGCGTTAACAGGCCCCTGGGCGATGAGCAAAGGGACGCTTGGCGTATAAGGAAAAAACGGATGCGTGCCATTTAAGCATACTGGCGCCGCCCCTGTTTTTATCAGATGGTGTACAGGTCGACGTAGTCGTGCACCGGCATGGCTTCCAGTGTCTTGCGGTCCAGCGAAGCAGCCAGGATGCGCTGCTGCTGCCGGGGCGGAAAGCGGCGGGCCAGATTCCTGCGGAACTTGGCCTCCAGCAGGGGGACGCCTTCGGCGCGGCGCAGCCTGTGGCCGATGGGGTATTCGCACACGACTTCGTCCATCGAGCTGCCGTCATGGAAATGGACGGTCAGGGCGTTGGCGATGGACCGCTTGTCCGGATCGTGATAGTCGGCCGTGAATGCGGGGTCTTCCACGCATGTGATCCTGGCGCGCAAGGCGTCGATGCGAGGATCGGAGGCGACGTCGTCTTCGTAGTCGGCGGCGGTGAGCCGCCCGAAAATCAGCGGCACGGCCACCATGTACTGTACGCAGTGATCGCGGTCCGCCGGATTGTTCAGCGGCCCTTTCTTGTCGATGATGCGCAGGCAGGCTTCATGCGTGCGCAGGGTGATGCCCGCGATGTCGCCGGCGGTTCTGCCCGCGGCGGAAAGCGCGCCGTGTATCGCCATGGCGCATTCCACGGCGGTCTGCGCATGGAATTCGGCCGGGTACGAAATCTTGAACAGGACGTTTTCCATCACATAGCTGCCATAGGGGCGCTGGAACGTGAACTCCCGGCCCTTGAACAGCACATCGTAGAACCCCCAGATCCTGGCGGTGAGGGCCGTGGGGTAGCCCATTTCTCCGGTCCGGGCCATGAGCGCCAGCCGCAGTCCCCGGCTGGTGGCGTCGCCGGCCGCCCAGCTCTTGCGGCTGCCGGTATTGGGGGCGTGCCGGTAGGTGCGCAGGCTTTGCCCGTCCACCCAGGCCAGCGAGACCGCGTTGAGGGTTTCTTCGCGGTTCAGGCCCAGCAAGCCGGAAATCACGGCGGTCGACGCAACCTTGACCAGCAGGACGTGGTCCAGTCCCACCTTGTTGAAGGAGTTTTCCAGCGCGATGCAGCCCTGGATCTCGTGCGCCTTGATCATGGCCGTCAGCACGGCGCGCATGGCAAGCGGCGGTTTGCCGGCGGCGACGGCGCTGCGCGAGAGCCAGTCGGCGCAGGCCAGGATGCCGCCCAGGTTGTCGGAGGGATGGCCCCATTCCGCCGCCAGCCAGGTGTCGTTGAAGTCCAGCCAGCGGATCATGGCGCCGATATTGAAGGCGGCCTGCACGGGATCGAGCTGGAACTGCGTGCCCGGCACCCGCGCGCCATTGGGCACCACGGTGCCATGCACGACCGGGCCCAGCAGCTTGGTGCAGGCCGGATATTCAAGCGCCTCCAGCCCGCAGCCCAGCGTGTCGATCAGACACAGAAGAGCGGTGTCGTACGCCAGTTCGGATTCGACCGGATAGTCGTGGACATAGTCGACGATGTCGCGCAGGACGGTGTCCCATTCCTGGTGTGTGCTGGATTCCATGCCTTGCGGCCCTCCAGGTGGATGGCGAATTCGCTTAGAACGCGTCGCCGGGTACGCGGACCGAACCCTCCATCAGGACGCGGGCGCTGCGGCTCATGATGGCCTTGGTCACCGTCCATTCGCCGTCTTTCTGGATGGCCTGGGCTCCCACCCGCAAGGTGCCGGAGGGATGGCCAAAGCATACTGCGTTGCGTTCGCCGCCGCCAGCCGCCAGATTGACCAGGGTGCCCGGCACCGCGGCGGCCGTGGCGATGGCGACAGCCGCCGTGCCCATCATGGCATGGTGCAGCTTGCCCATGGAGACGGCCCGCACCAGCACGTCGATGTCGCCGGCGGCGATGGGCTTGCCGCTGGACGAGACATAGCCGGCCGGCGGGGCGACGAAGGCCACCTTGGGCGTATGCTGGCGCCTGGCGGCTTCGTCGACGTGCCGGATCAGGCCCATGCGCACGGCGCCGTGCGCCCGTATGGTTTCCAGCATGGCCAGGGCCTTGTCGCTGCCGTTGATGGCTTCCTGCAGCTCGGTGCCGGTATAGCCGATGTCCCGGGCGTTGAGGAATATGGTGGGAATGCCGGCGTTGATCAGGGTGGCTTTCAATGTTCCCACGCCGGGCACCTCCAGGTCGTCGACCAGCGCGCCGGTGGGAAACATCGAGCCGCCCGCGCCGTCTTCCTCGGCGGCGGGATCCATGAATTCAAGCTGCACTTCGGCGGCGGGAAACGTCACGCCATCCAGCTCGAAATCGCCGGTTTCCTGTACCTGCCCCTTGACGATGGGCACGTGTGCGACGATGGTCTTGCCAATGTTCGCCTGCCATATGCGGACGGTCGCCACGCCGTCCTGCGGAATCCGGTCGGCGTCGACCAGCCCATTGGCGATGGCGAAAGGACCCACGGCGGCCGAGAGATTGCCGCAATTGCCGCTCCAGTCGATGAAAGGCTTGTCGATGGAAACCTGGCCGAACAGATAATCGACGTCGTGGCCCGGCCTGTCGCTCCTGGACAGGATGACCGTCTTGCTGGTGCTGGAGGTGGCGCCGCCCATGCCGTCGGTGTGTTTGCCGTAGGGATCGGGACTGCCTATGACCCGCAGCAACAGGGCGTCGCGGGCCGCGCCGGGCGCCTGGGCGGATTCGGGCAGGTCCTGCAGCCGGAAGAACACGCCTTTGCTGGTGCCGCCGCGCATGTAGGTGGCCGGCACTTTGATCTGGGGTGCGTGCGTCATGACATCTCTCCTTGCTTAAACAGCCGCCGCCGATTCGATGAAGTCCTGGGCGAAGCGTTGCAGCACGCCGCCCGCTTCGTAGATGGACACTTCTTCCGCCGTGTCCAGGCGACAGGTGACCGGCACTTCGACGCGTTCGCCGTTGCGGCGGTGGATGACCAGGGTCAGCGTGGCCAGCGGCGTGGGTGCGCCCAGGACGTCGTACGTCTCGGTGCCGTCGATGTTCAGAGTGTGGCGGTTCACGCCCGGCTTGAATTCCAGCGGCAGCACGCCCATGCCCACAAGATTGGTGCGGTGGATGCGTTCGAAGCCCTCGGCCACGATGGCCTCCACGCCGGCCAGGCGCACGCCCTTGGCGGCCCAGTCGCGCGAGGAGCCCTGGCCGTAGTCGGCGCCGGCCACGATGATCAGCGGCTGCTTGCGCTCCATATAGGTTTCAATGGCTTCCCACATGCGGGTGACCTTGCCTTCGGGCTCGATGCGAGCCAGCGAGCCTTGCTTTACCTGTCCATTCTCCTTGACCATTTCGTTCAGCAGTTTCGGGTTGGCGAAGGTGGCGCGCTGGGCCGTCAGGTGGTCGCCGCGGTGCGTGGCGTAGGAGTTGAAGTCCTCTTCGGGCAGGCCCATCCTGGCCAGGTATTCGCCGGCCGCGCTGTTGGCCATGATGGCGTTCGATGGCGACAGGTGGTCGGTGGTGATGTTATCGCCCAGCACGGCCAGCGGGCGCATGCCCTTGAGTGTGCGTTCGCCGGCCAGCGCGCCTTCCCAGTAGGGCGGGCAGCGGATGTAGGTGCTTTGCGGGCGCCACTCGTACAGCGGACTCAGCCGTTCGCCCGCATCGGCCGCGGCGGCGAACATGGGGTCGTACACGACACGGAAATAGTCGGGCTTGACGCTGGCGGCGACGATGGCGTCGATTTCATCGTCGGTGGGCCAGATGTCCTTCAGGGTGACCGGACGGCCGTCCTTGTCCGTGCCAAGGACGTCTTTCTCGATATCGAAACGTATGGTGCCGGCAATGGCGTAGGCGACCACCAGCGGGGGCGAGGCCAGGAAAGCCTGCTTGGCATAGGGGTGGATGCGGCCGTCGAAATTGCGGTTGCCCGACAGCACGGCGGTGGCGTACAGGTCGCGCTCGACCACTTCCTTCTGGATGACCGGATCCAGCGCCCCGCTCATGCCGTTACAGGTGGTGCAGGCGAAACCCACAATGCCGAAACCCAGCTGTTCCAGCTCGGGCAGCAGCTTGGCGTCTTCCAGGTAGAGCTGCACCGCCTTGGAGCCCGGCGCCAGCGAGGTCTTGACCCAGGGCTTGCGGGTCAGGCCGCGCGCATTGGCGTTGCGCGCCAGCAGGCCGGCGGCGATCACGTTGCGCGGGTTGCTGGTGTTGGTGCAACTGGTGATGGCGGCGATGATCACCGCGCCGTCCGGCATCAGGCCGGGCTCGTTCTCGACCTTGCCGGAGATGCCTCGCGCGGCGAGCTCCGATGTGGGCACCCGGCGATGCGGGTTGGACGGGCCGGCGATGTTGCGCACCACGGTCGACAGGTCGAACTTCAGCACGCGCTCGTACTGGGCGGTCTTCAGGCTGTCGGCCCACAAGCCGGCTTGCTTCGCATAAGTCTCGACCAGCCTGACCTGATCGTCGTCGCGGCCGGTGAGCTTGAGGTAATCGATGGTCTGCTGGTCGATGTAGAACATGGCCGCGGTGGCGCCGTATTCGGGCGTCATGTTCGAAATGGTGGCGCGGTCGCCCAGGGTCAGGCGGGCCGCCCCTTCGCCGTAGAACTCCAGGTAGGACGACACGACTTTTTCCTTGCGCAGGAATTCGGTCAGGGCCAGCACCAGGTCGGTGGCGGTGGAGCCCGGCCGCAACTGCCCGGTGAGCTCGACGCCGATGATGTCGGGCAGGCGCATCCAGGATGCGCGGCCCAGCATCACGCTTTCGGCTTCCAGGCCGCCCACGCCGATGGCGATCACGCCCAGCGCATCGACGTGAGGCGTGTGGCTGTCGGTGCCCACCAGGGTATCGGGGAAGGCCACGCCGTCGCGCGCATGCACCACCGGCGACATCCGCTCCAGGTTGATCTGGTGCATGATGCCGTTGCCCGGCGGGATCACATCGATGTTCTTGAAGGCCTTCTTGGTCCAGTTGATGAAGTGGAAGCGGTCGTCGTTGCGGCGATCCTCGATGGCGCGGTTCTTCTGGAAGGCGTCCTTTTCGAAGCCCGCATGCTCGACGGCCAGCGAATGATCGACGATCAGCTGGGTCGGCACCACGGGGTTGACCTGCGACGGGTCGCCGCCTTTCGCCGCGATGGCTTCGCGCAGGCCGGCCAGGTCGACCAGCGCGGTCTGGCCCAGGATGTCGTGGCAGACCACGCGTGCCGGAAACCAGGGGAAGTCCAGGTCGCGCCTGCGCTCGATGAGCTGCTTCAGCGAGTCGGTCAGGGTGGCCGGATCGCAGCGTCGCACCAGGTTCTCGGCCAGCACGCGCGAGGTATAGGGCAGGGTGTCGTAGGCGCCTGGCCGAATGGCATCGACCGCCGCGCGCGCGTCGAAGTAGTCCAGCCGGGTTCCGGGCAGGGGTTTGCGGTTTGCAGTGTTCATGGCGTTCTGGAAAAGCGGGGTGGTGGTCGGGAGCCGCGGCATGGCGCGGAGGCGGCGGATGGGGACGGGGGGCGCCGTGGCGGCCCCCGTCCTGTGCCTTAGCGTTTGCCGATAGGAACGAACTTGCGGTCTTCCGGTCCGACGTAGTTGGCGGTGGGACGGATGATCTTGTTGTCGACGCGCTGCTCGATGATATGGGCCGACCAGCCCGCCGTGCGCGCAATCACGAACAGGGGGGTGAACATGGCGGTGGGCACGCCCATCATGTGGTAGGACACGGCCGAAAACCAGTCCAGGTTGGGGAACATTTTCTTGATGTCCCACATGACGGTTTCCAGGCGCTCGGCGATGTCGAACATCTTGGTGTTGCCCTGCTTCCTGGACAGCTTGCGGGCCACGTCCTTGATGACCTTGTTGCGGGGGTCGGAAACCGTATAGACGGGGTGGCCGAAGCCGATGATGACCTCTTTGTTCTCGACGCGGCGGCGGATGTCGGCCTCGGCCTCGTCGGGCGATTCGTAGCGTTTCTGCACTTCGAAGGCCACTTCGTTGGCGCCGCCGTGCTTGGGCCCGCGCAGGGCGCCGATGCCGCCCGCGATGGCCGAATACATGTCGGAACCCGTGCCGGCGATGACGCGGCTGGCGAAGGTGGAGGCGTTGAATTCGTGCTCGGCATACAGGATGAGCGAGGTATGCATGGCGCGCACCCATTCATCGCTGGGCTTCCTGCCGTGCAGCAGGTGCAGGAAGTGCCCGCCTATGCTGTCGTCGTCGGTCTGGACGTCGATGTAGTGCCCGTTGTGGCTGAAGTGGTACCAGTACAGAAGGGCGGAGCCCAGATTGGCCATCAGGCGGTCCGCGATGTCGCGGGCGTCGGGCAGGTTGTGGTCGTCTTTCTCGGGCAGGATGCAGCCCAGGACGGAGACCGCGGTGCGCATGACGTCCATGGGGTGGCTGGCGGCCGGCAGGGCTTCCAGGGCCGCCTGCAACTGGGCCGGCAGGCCACGCAGGCTGCGCAGCTTTTCCTTGTAGGCGGCCAGCTCGGCCTTGTTGGGCAGCTTGCCGTGGACCAGCAAATGGGCGACTTCCTCGAATTCGCAGGTTTCGGCGATGTCAAGGATGTCGTAGCCGCGGTAGTGCAGGTCGTTGCCGCTGCGGCCCACCGTGCACAGAGCGGTGTTGCCCGCCACGACGCCGGACAGCGCAACGGATTTCTTGGGCTTGGGGGCGGGCGCGGGCTGCTTGCTTGCGGTTTGCTTGCTGGCGGCCTGTTTGCCTTTTGCCTGGGTTGTAGCCATGTCTCAACTCCTTGAAAGGTTATTTCGATTTGCCTTGCTGGAAAAGCGCATCGAGACGGGATTCGAATTCGTGGTAGCCGATGCGGTCGTAGAGTTCGTTGCGGGTCTGCATGAGGTCGATGACGTTCTTCTGGTGCCCGTCGCGCCGTATGGCGGCATATACCGTTTCGGCCGCCTTGTTCATGGCGCGGAAGGCCGACAGGGGATACAGCACCATGCCGACGCCGGCGCCGCGCAGCTCATCGACGGTGAACAGCGGCGTCTGGCCGAACTCGGTGATGTTGGCCAGAACGGGTACATCCAGCGCCTTGCTGAACCGTTCGTAGGTGGCCAGGTCGTAGGATGCCTCGGCGAAGATCGCGTCCGCGCCCGCTTCGACGCAAGCCTGCGCGCGATCGAGCGCGGCATCCACCCCGTCGACGGCGATGGCGTCGGTGCGGGCGATGATGAAGAAATCGCTGTCGGTACGGGCATCGACGGCGGCCTTGACGCGGTCGGCCATTTCCTGCGTGCCGACGATCTCCTTGCCGGGGCGGTGGCCGCAACGCTTGGCGCCCACCTGATCCTCGATGTGGCAGGCCGCCGCGCCGAACTTGATCAGGCTTTTCACGGTGCGCGCGATGTTGAAGGCCGAGGGCCCGAAGCCGGTATCGATGTCGACCAGCAGGGGAAGATCGCATACGTCGGTAATGCGGCGCACATCGGTCAGGACGTCGTCCAGGGTGTTGATGCCCAGGTCGGGCAGGCCCAGCGAGCCGGCGGCCACGCCGCCGCCCGACAGGTAGATGGCGCGATAGCCGGCCCGCTTGGCCAGCAATGCATGATTGGCGTTGATGGCGCCCATGATCTGCAGGGGTTGTTCTTCTTTCAGCGCCTGGCGAAACAGGGCGCCGGCGGATGCGGGTCGGGTCATGGTGGATTCCGTAAAAAAATCTTGTCCCGACTCTACTGGATAGCGGGCATCCAGACTGTCTTCATCAGGACAATGTGCTGCAACTACTGCGTTTTTGGAAATCGATAAGAACAAGGCCCTGTTTCAGGGCCTTGCCGTTATCGCCGTCGTTTATTTCAGCAGGTCTTGCACGCCGTCGCGCTCTTCGAGCAGTTCCTTCAGGGTGAAGTCCATGCGCTCGCGCGAGAAGGCGTCGATTTCAAGCCCTTCGACACGGGTGTATTCGCCGTTGGCCGTGGTGACGGGCACGCCGTAGATGATGCCTTCGGGGATGCCGTAGGAGCCGTCGGAGGGAATGCCCATGGTGACCCACTTGCCGTTGGAGCCCAGCACCCAGTCGCGCACGTGATCGATGGCGGCGTTGGCGGCCGAGGCGGCGGACGACAGGCCGCGCGCGTCGATGATGGCCGCGCCGCGCTTGCCCACGGTGGGGATGAAGGTATCGCGGTTCCAGGCCTGATCGTTGATCAGGGCATCCAGGCTTTCGCCGCCGACGGTGGCGAAGCGTGTGTCGGGGTACATGGTGGGCGAGTGGTTGCCCCAGACGATCAGTTTTTCGATGTCGGCGACAGGCTTGCCCGATTTGGCGGACAACTGCGACAGGGCGCGGTTGTGATCCAGGCGCAGCATGGCGGTGAAATTCTTGGCGGGCAGGTCGGGCGCCGACTTCATGGCGATGTAGGCGTTGGTGTTGGCGGGGTTGCCCACGACCAGTACCTTGACATTGCGGCTGGCCACGTCGTTGAGCGCCTTGCCCTGGGCGGTGAAGATCTGGGCATTGACTTGCAGAAGGTCTTTGCGTTCCATGCCGGGGCCGCGGGGGCGGGCGCCCACCAGCAGGGCGACATCGGCGTCCTTGAAGGCTTCGCGGGCATCGCTATGCGCGCTCATGCCGGCCAGCAGCGGGAAGGCGCAATCGTCCAGTTCCATCATGACGCCCTTCAGCGCCTTCTGGGCCTTCTCGTCTGGGATCTCCAGCAATTGCAGGATGACCGGCTGGTCTTTGCCGAGCATTTCGCCGGAGGCGATGCGAAACAGCAGGGCATAGCCGATTTGGCCGGCAGCGCCGGTGACGGCGACACGCATGGCGGGTTTGGACATGAACAATCTCCCGGTAGATGGTAGGAATGAGTAAGAAGAGACAACGGACAGTGTAATTCTTTTGACGGCTTTCTTTAACCCTGGACGGGCTGGAAAAGCGGTGCCGGATGCGGGCCGTGCGACTTTGGCGCGACGGGGCCGCGCATGCGCGCGGACACAGCGCCATAGAGTAGCTAATTTTCTCTATTCGGTCAATTATCTTATATCTTATATAAGACAGAAGAGTGTTAGACAGAATGCGTCAAGCGTGCGAAAATGGCGGGCGTTGGAAACTCTTTCCCAATCTAATTTTCCCTACGGCATCCATCCCTATCGCCATGTCTGATTCGCCCCTACCCGATCGCGGCAACGCGCCTGATCGCTCTGCCAGCAGCGCGGCGTTCAGTCCGTTGTATCAGCAGATCAAGGGCCTGTTGCTGCAAAGCCTTGATCGCGGCGAATGGAAGCCGGGCGAAGCCATTCCCAGCGAACTCGAATTGGCGGCGCGCTTCCAGGTCAGCCAAGGCACGGTGCGCAAGGCCATTGACGAACTCGCGTCCGAAAACCTGTTGCTTCGGCGCCAGGGCAAGGGTACATTCGTGGCAACACACCACGAGGCCAAGGTCCGCTTCAGGTTCTTGCGCCTGACGGCCGACGACGGCAAGCAGCCCGTATCCGGAAGCCAGGTCCTGGATTGCCGGCGGGTGAAGGCGCCGGCCGACATTTCAGCGCTGCTCGAATTGCGCAGCGGCGAGATCGTGGTCAATATGCGCCGTCTGCTTTCGTTCGATCAGGCTCCCACCATTCTGGACGACATCTGGCTGCCGGGAGCGGTGTTTCGCGGCCTGACGGCCGAGTCGCTGGCCCGCTACCGCGGCCCCCTGTATGCCTTGTTCGAATCCGAATTCGGCGTCAGCATGGTGCGGGCGGAAGAAAAAATCAAAGCCGTCTCGGCCAGCGCGGACCAGGCGCAGTTGCTGCAGGTCGACCCGGCCAGTTCCCTGCTTCAGGTCGAACGCGTGTCCTATACCTACGGAGACCGTCCCATGGAAGTGCGCAGGGGGTTGTATGTAACAGAGCGGTTCCATTATAGAAACAGTTTGAATTAGCTGCGGTTTTCCGCCGATTTGATGCATCCGTCTTAAATCGGCGAAAATGCCTGTAGCGCTTTGCAATAAATTTATTTTGTTTAACTCGAGGCCATCATGTCCGATTCAGCTTCAAAGCCGCGTCCGCAGTTTCGCAATCTAAGCGTTCCGCAGATTCTGAGCTACCGCCTGCCCCTGGCAGGGAAATCGTCAATCCTGCATCGCGTCAGCGGCGCTTTATTGTTCCTCTGTATCCCGATCGTCATCCTGCCCCTGTTCGCGCTCAGCGTCACCTCGGCGGAAAGCTTCGCGAGCATACAGTCCTGGGTCGCCAACCCGCTGTGCAAGCTGGTCCTGCTGGCCCTGATCTGGGGTTTCCTGCATCACTTCTGCGCGGGCATCCGCTACCTGGTCCTGGACCTGCACATCGGCAACGACAAGCATACCGCCCAGAAGACGGCGGGCGTGGTGTTCGGCGTCAGCCTGGGGCTGACCCTGGTTTTCGGTCTTAAACTGTTTGGGGTGTGGTAATGGCACAAGAACTACTCGGTACGAAGCGCCTGGTCGTCGGCGCCCATTACGGCACCATCGATTTCATCGCCCAGCGTGTCACGGCCGTCATCATGGCGGTATACACCATCGTGCTGTTTCTCGGCATTCTTTTCACTCCCGAAATGAATTTCGAAAGCTGGCGCAATCTGTTCACGTTCACCTTCATCGGCATCCCCGCGGGGCAATTGCTGGCCACCCTGGCTTTTCTGTCGGTCGCCTGGCACGCCTGGATCGGTGTGCGCGACATCTGGATGGATTACGTTCGATCGGCCGGCCTGCGCTTGTTCCTGCAAGTGCTGACCATCTTGTGGCTGGTGGGCGCTATCGTCTTTTTTGCAAAAATTCTCTGGAGCTTATAAGCCGTGGCTGCTGTCAAAAATTCCTTACCGCGCCGCCAGTTTGATGTGGTGGTCGTAGGCGCCGGCGGGGCCGGCATGCGTTGCTCACTGCAACTGGCCCAAGCCGGCTTGTCGGTCGCGGTCCTGTCCAAGGTGTTTCCCACCCGTTCGCATACCGTGGCGGCCCAAGGGGGCGTCAGCGCGTCGCTGGGCAACATGAGCGAAGACAACTGGTATTGGCACATGTACGACACCGTCAAGGGCTCCGACTGGCTCGGCGACCAGGACGCCATCGAGTTCATGTGCCGCGAAGCGCCCAATGCCGTGTACGAGCTCGAGCACTTCGGCATGCCTTTCGACCGCAATCCCGACGGCACCATCTACCAGCGCCCCTTCGGCGGCCATACCGCCAATTTCGGCGAGAAGCCCGTGCAGCGCGCCTGTGCCGCGGCCGACCGCACCGGTCACGCCATGCTGCATACGCTGTACCAGCGCAACGTCGCCGCGCGCACCCAGTTCTTCGTCGAATGGATGGCGCTGGACCTGCTGCGCAACGAAGCGGGCGACGTGCTGGGCGTGACGGCGCTTGAAATGGAAACCGGCGAAATCTACGTGCTGGAAGCCAAGCAGACCGTGCTGGCCACCGGCGGGGCGGGCCGCATCTGGGCCGCTTCCACCAATGCCTTCATCAACACCGGCGACGGCCTGGGCATGGCCGCGCGCGCCGGCCTGCCGCTGCAAGACCTGGAGTTCTGGCAATTCCACCCCACCGGCGTGGCCGGCGCGGGCGTGCTGATTACCGAAGGCGTGCGCGGCGAAGGCGGCATCCTGCTGAACAAGGACGGCGAGCGCTTCATGGAGCGCTATGCGCCCACCCTCAAGGATCTGGCGCCGCGCGACTTCGTTTCGCGTTCCATGGACCAGGAAATCAAGGAAGGCCGCGGCTGCGGCGACGGCAGCTACGTGGTGCTCAAGCTCGATCACCTGGGTGCGGAAACCATCCAGAAGCGCCTGCCCTCCATCCGCGAGATCGCCATCAAGTTCGCCAACGTCGATCCCATCAAGGATCCGATCCCGGTCGTGCCCACCATCCACTACCAGATGGGCGGCATCCCCACCAACATCCATGGCCAGGTCGTCAGTGTCGCCAACGGCGAAACCACGCCCGTGAACGGCCTGTACGCCATCGGCGAATGCGCCGCCACCTCGGTGCACGGCGCCAACCGCCTGGGCACCAACTCGCTGCTCGACCTGATCGTCTTCGGCCGCTCGGCGGGCAACCACATCGTGCAGTCGCACCCCGAGCGCCAGCACGCCCACCAGGCCATCCCCGAATCGTCCATCGACCAGTCGCTGGATCGCGTCAACAAGATCGAATCGCGCACCTCGGGCGAAAAGGTCCAGGACGTGGCCAACGCCATGCGCGTTTCCATGCAGCACCACTGCGGCGTGTTCCGCACGCTCGACCTGTTGCACAAGGGCGTCGAGTCCATCGAAGGCATCGCCCAGCAAGTGGACAACATCTACTTCAAGGACAAGTCCAAGGTCTTCAACACGGCCCGCATCGAAGCGCTGGAAGTGTCCAACATGATCGAAGTGGCCCGCGCAACGACCAAGTCGGCCGCCAACCGCACCGAGAGCCGCGGCGCGCATGCGCTCAGCGACCACCCCGAGCGCGACGACGAAAACTGGCTGCGTCATACATTGTGGTTCTCCGAAGGCAGCCGTCTCGAATACAAGCCGGTGACAATGAAGCCGCTTACCGTAGACAGCTTCCCGCCCAAAGCGCGGACCTTCTAAGCAGGATATCGAAATGAGCCAAAAACGTATCGTCAAATTTGAAATCTACCGCTACGATCCCGACAAGGACGAGCGTCCTTACATGCAGAAGCTCGAGGTCGAGCTGCAGCCCACCGACAAGATGCTGCTCGATGCCATCATCCGCATCAAGAACGACGTGGACGACAGCCTGGCGCTGCGCCGTTCCTGCCGCGAGGGCGTATGCGGTTCCGACGCCATGAACATCAATGGCAAGAACGGCCTGGCCTGCACGACCAACCTGCTCGAGCTCAAAGAGCCCATCGTGCTCAAGCCGTTGCCCGGGCTGCCCGTCGTGCGCGACCTCATCGTCGACATGACGCACTTCTTCAACCAGTACCACTCGATCAAGCCCTTCCTGATCAACGACCAGCCGCCGCCCGAGAAAGAGCGCCTGCAAAGCCCCGAGGCGCGCGACGAACTGAACGGCCTGTACGAGTGCATCCTGTGCGCATGCTGCTCCACGTCCTGCCCGTCGTTCTGGTGGAATCCCGACAAGTTCGTAGGCCCGGCCGGTCTGTTGCAAGCCTACCGCTTCATCGTCGACAGCCGCGACGAAGCCACCGGCGAGCGCCTGGACAACCTTGAAGATCCTTATCGCCTGTTCCGCTGCCATACCATCATGAACTGCGCCGACGTCTGTCCCAAGGGATTGAATCCGTCGCATGCGATCGGCAAGATCAAGGAACTCCTGGTTCGTCGCACCATATAGGTTATGTGTCACCGATGAGAAAGTTGTCAGAACTGGAGCGTGCCCGCCTGAGATGGCGGGCGCGTCGGGGCCTGTTGGAAAATGACCTGATCATCACCCGATTTTTAGATCACTACGAAGCCGATTTAACCGACACCGATGTTTCCGCCTTGACCTTGCTGTTCGAGATGGGCGATAACGAATTGCTTGACGTATTGCTGGCCAGAACGGCGCTTGCGGGCGTGTACGATACGCCCGAGATCCGAAGACTGGTCGCGCAAATGCAAGAGCTGTAATTTTTAAGGAAGATTGTGATGCAATTGTCAGACAAGAAAGCTACGCTATCGTTCTCCGACGGCAGCACTCCAATAGAGTTTCCTGTATACCAGGGCACTATCGGTCCCGATGTCATCGATATTCGCAAGCTGTACGGCCAAAGCGGCATGTTCACGTACGACCCCGGCTTTTTGTCGACGGCGGCGTGCGAGTCGGGCATTACCTACATCGATGGCGACAAGGGCCAGTTGCTGTATCGCGGCTACCCCATCGACCAGCTTGCGCAGAACTGCGATTTCCTGGATATCTGCTACCTGATCCTGAACGGCGATCTGCCCGACGGCACGCAGAAGTCGGAATTCGATTCGCTGGTCACCAACCACACCATGGTTCATGAGCAGATGCGCATCTTCCTGCAGGGCTTCCGCCGCGATGCGCATCCCATGGCCGTGCTGACGGGGCTGGTCGGCGCGCTGTCCGCCTTCTATCACGACTCCACCGACATCACCAATCCGCATCATCGTCACGTGTCGGCCATTCGCCTCATCGCGAAGATGCCGACGCTGGTGGCGATGGCATACAAGCATTCGCTGGGCCAGCCTTTCATCTACCCGCAGAACGACCTGTCGTACACCGGCAACTTCCTGCGCATGATGTTCGCCACGCCTTGCGAAGACTACAAGGTCAACGAAGTGGTCGAACGCGCGCTCGACCGCATCTTCATCCTTCATGCCGATCACGAGCAGAACGCCTCCACCTCGACGGTCCGTCTTTGCGGTTCCTCGGGCACGAATCCGTTTGCGGCCATCGCAGCGGGTGTGGGTTGCCTGTGGGGCCCGGCCCACGGCGGCGCCAACGAAGCCTGCCTGCAAATGCTGGAAGAGCTGCAGGCCAATGGCGGCGTTGCCAAGGTCGGCGAGTTCATGGAGAAGGTCAAGGACAAGAATTCGGGCGTGCGCCTGATGGGCTTCGGCCATCGCGTCTACAAGAACTACGATCCGCGTGCGAAGCTGATGCAGGAAACCTGCAAGGAAGTCTTGGCCGCCCTGGGCCTGGAAAACGATCCGCTGTTCAAGCTGGCGATGGAACTGGAGCGCATTGCGCTTGAGGATCCCTACTTCGTGGAACGCAAGCTGTACCCGAACGTGGACTTCTATTCGGGCATCGTTCAGCGCGCCATCGGCATTCCGACTTCGCTGTTCACGGCCATTTTTGCATTGGCCCGCACGGTGGGCTGGATCGCTCAATGGAGCGAGATGCTGTCCGATCCCGACTACAAGATCGGCCGTCCGCGCCAGCTGTACACGGGTTCTCAGACTCGCGACGTGCCGACCAAGCGTTAATGGCTGCTTGACGGTAGAAAGCGGGGCGCTATGTTGGCGCCCCGTTTTTTTTTTCTTGGCGCTTTTTGACTGTCGATAGTTTTATCGACATTGAGGGCAGGCTTGAGATCGCGCTTGTTGAACCGGTGTCCTGGGTCGGACGCTCGATTGGTTCTTGAGCAGGCGGGCTGGCTGGGGCCGGGGCCTGCTCACCGTCCGCGGTCCCGTTCCGGGACTACTCGCGTTTCCGGCCGCTGGCGGGGCGGCCGTGAAACTCGCAACGTTGGCAGCCCCCCAGGCTGCCAACACCCTTGTTGCTCGGGCAGTCACGGCCTTGCCTCCCCGCCAGCGGCCGAAAACGCGACGCTCCCGAATTCGCCAGCCCCGGCCCCCGCCATCCCGCCTTGGCGGCAAGGGCTGATGAAGGCCGTGGACCCATCAATGTCCACACCAACGTCCAAGCATCGAGTAATCTAGTGTGGGAACACCTACACACATCGATTTCGTTGTTGACGATGTAGACGAAGCCGCGAAGCGCGTCATTAACGCTGGCGCTATGCAAGAAGGAGAATGCGTTCAATGGATGGGATACAAGATGTATAAGCTTCTCGGACCCATTCGGCCATGGCTTTTGCCTCATCGAATTCACTGGCGAAACCTATGGCGGCGGCGCTTGATAGCAAGCTTGATAAAGCGCCTAACTATTTCGCCGTCAGGATGAACTCCATCATCTGCCTCACGTACACCGGCAGCTCATCCGACGATCGCAAGCAAAGCAGTAATTCCCTGGACGCCCAGGAATCGGTCAATGCGATGTGCTTGATGCCGGCCAACTTCGCACAGCGCACAGCCGCCGCCCTGGGCACTACCGCTATCCCGACTCCCTGGCCCACCATGCGACAAACCGCGTCGATGCTGCGCAGTCGTATCCGATAGCCCAATTGCTTCCCCGATCTGCGGGCATGATGGGCAATGTGATCCTGCAGGGCGCTGCCTTCCGTCAGGCCCACGAACTCGTAACCGGCCAACTCGGTCAAGCTTACCGACTTGCGTTGCGTCAGCTTATGGTCTCTGGCTACGATCAACACCAATGGGTCAGGACGGAAAACATGTGTTTCCAGGCCTTGCAAATCCACCGAATCTGCCACGATGCCTATGTCTGCTATGCCAGTGCGTATCGCATCCGCGATGTCATAGCTCATCTTCTCTTCGAGATCGATGGATATCTGCGGGTTCTGGATCAGGAAATCGCTGAGTATGTCGGGTAGATACTCGCTTAGGGCGGCTGTGTTGCACAGCAGGCGCACATGCCCCTTCAAGCCTTTGCCATACTGGTCCAGTTCGCCGCGCATGCGATCCATTTGCTGGAGCACGGACCTGGCGTGATGCAGCAAGGCCCGGCCTGCCGACGTCGGCTGTACGCCGCGCCGGTCGCGGATCAGCAGGGCGACCCCCAGGCTCTCTTCCATGCCTTTGACGCGTTCGCTGGCCGAGGCCAGCGTCATGTGCGAACGCTGGGCGCCTTTTGTGATGGTGCCGGTTTCATGGATGTTCAGGAACAGGCGCAGGTCGGTCAGGTCGAAGCGCATGAAAAAATCATAGCACGCCAGGCTATGGCTCAGCCTGAGCCTGACTTAGACAAAGCCGCATTTCCCGCGGGCCGCTTAGGCATCAGAATAGCGTCTGGACTTGATAGTGACCGCAGCCTCTGGAGCCTTCAATGATGTTGACTGAATTGTTTGCCAGCTATACGCCCACGGTATTTGGACTGGTTGTCTCGGTTTTCCTGCTGGCTGGATTGGTCAAAGGCGTGGTGGGCCTGGGCCTGCCCACCATCTCGATGGCCTTGCTCTCTATCTTCATGCTTCCGGCGCAAGCGGCCGCCTTGCTGGTGATTCCCTCGCTGGTCACCAACGTCTGGCAGACGCGCCCCGTTCACAGCCTGCTGCCCATGCTGCGACGCATAGGCGGCATGCAGGCAGGCGTTGCCGCCGGGACGCTGGCGGGCGCCATGATACTGGGTGCCCCGGCTGGCGCCTGGGCCGCCGTATCGCTGGGGGTGGCGCTGGTTGCTTATTCCCTCTGGACGCTGTTCGGCCATCCGCTGACCATACCCGCGCGCACGGAAGGCTGGCTGGGTCCGGTGATCGGCGCCTTGACTGGCTTCATAACGGCGGCGACCGGCGTGTTCGTGGTGCCCGCCGTACCTTACCTTCAGTCGCTGGGCCTGGCGCGGGATGAGCTGATCCAGGCCATGGGCATATCCTTCACCGTTTCGACGGTGGCCCTGGCAGCGGGCTTGTGGCTGAACGACAGCTATACGCTGGGTGCTGTCGGAGTCTCGCTGATCATGCTGGTACCCGCCCTGATTGGAATGGGGGCAGGGCAGCGCCTGCGCCAGTCGCTTCCGCCCGCCACCTTTCGCCGCTGCTTTCTGATCAGCCTGATCATCGTGGGCGTCTACCTGGCGGCGAAGGGCCTGTTCTTCTGACCGCCCGGTATCGGATGCCTGATTCTTCATCGGCTAATGAGGGTCGAAAATCGATGGCTCCGCAGCGGTGTGTGGCGATAGCCACCAAGCGCACGCAAATCCCGGGGCAGCTCTGAAATCACACCCCGATCCGCAGTGCTTGCCTACCGCTCGACTGATCAATGCTTCCTAGACGGCGATGTCGAAGGCCTGGCCCAGCATCGCATGTCCGGCCGGGGTGAAGGCCACCGCCCGCGTACCGTCCAGGCGGCGTATCCAGCCACGGTCAAAGCAGCATAGGCATAAGGCTTTGCCGATGGTGCCGGCGATATGAGGGCGCCGTTCGCTCCAGTCCAGGCAGGGCCGGCAGAACGTCCTGCCGCTGTTCCGGCCGCCTGTTCCGGCCAATGCGGCGTCCAGATTGACGCCCAGATCGCTCAGGAACTGCGTGCCGCCGGTGGTCAGGGCGCCGCCATCCGCTGTGAACTCAATCTGCCCACGCTCGGCCATCCGGTCCGTCATCGCCACCGCAATTTGTCCGGCCAGGTGGTCATAGCACGTGCGGGCATATCGCAAAGCCTGGTCGCGCGGGCCGGTTACCACCGTTCTCTTTCGGCCGGCACGGCCAGGACCGTCTAGGTCGCCGGCCACCGACATGATGCTTTCTATCATCCTCGCGACGGCGGGTGAGGCCAGCCGGTGATAGCGGTGCCGGCCCTGGCGCTCCATCGTCAGCAGGCCGGCGTCGGTCAGCAGCGCCAGATGGCCGCTGGCGGTCTGCGGGGCGATGCCGGCGACTCGCGCGAGCTCGGTCGCCGTTAAGGCACGGCCATCCATGAGTGCGGCCATCATGTTTGCGCGCGCCAGGTCGCCCATCAGGGCGGCTGTTTCGGCAAATGTCGCGGTGCTGAGCATGAGGGTTTCCTTTGCGAAGGGTTGAGTCATCGTAGCATCGGGATGCCCGGCGATGCTTCGGCCCAGCCCGTAGCAATCGGGTGCTTATCGGATGCAGAATTTCCGGCATGGAATGTCAACTTTTTATGCCGGAGTGTAGCGATGATGCGGTCCGATAGCGGTGATGTGCTTTTACGCCCTTTTGCTTTTGCATGGAAGAGAGGGTCTTTGTGGCTGCGGTGTTTGCGGTGGCTGGACGAACGCAGGCAACAGGTTCAACTGGAAGAGATGGATGAGCACATGCTGCGTGACATCGGGTTGACTCGTCACGATGTCATCCATCGCGTTCCCTTCAATAGGGCGCGTGAGTTTCGTATTTAGTCACGATTTGCTGGCGGTTGGATCGGGTTCTTATGCGGGGCTGTATATCGGTTCTTGAGGCAGGCGTGCCGGCGCAGGCCGGGGCCTGCTCACCGTCCGCGGTTCCGTTCCGGGACTACTCGCGTTTCCGGCTGCTGGCGGGGCGGCCGTGAAACTCGCAACGTTGGCAGCCCCCCAAGGCTGCCAACACCCTTGTTGCTCGGGCAGTCACGGCCTTGCCTCCCCGCCAGCGGCCCGAAACGCGACGCTCCCGAATTCGCCAGCCCCGGCCTGCGCCAGCATGCCTTTGCGTCAGAGGCTGATGATGGATGTTGGCCCCGGCCGTTTGAAGTGTTTCTGCTTGAGCTGGCCTGTTTGGAGTGCCGCCTGAAGGCGCTTCGGAAGCGACGAAGCGCCTCAGTGGTGGATTGCTTCTCAATGCCTGAAGGCCCGTAGCAATGTGGGCTTAATAACTGAAGCACCTGGAGTTCTGCGACGAGCGGGATACATGACAAACCAGCCGATACGCAATCTAGGCTTTAAAGACCTCGCAATCGTCCTTTGCAAAGGCGCGGTGGGCCGGTCTGGGCCGGGCGAAGTTTGAGCGCGCCGCGTGGGCGGGCTGGATCGGGGGCGTAAGAGGGCGCGCATGTTTGAGCATAAAATCGGTCCGGGGGACCGATTTTTGCGAGTTCGCGCCCGACCCCGAATCCAGACCGTTCAGGCGGGAAATCCCGGCGTAGCCGGGATCGCGGCGAGGCGCAGCCCGGTCCAGGCCGGCCCGCCACGCCGTTTTTAGAATCGGATAGGCAAGCCACACGGTTCACCACGCTACTCTTAGAACCGGATAGCCCAGGCCAGCCCGCCACGCCCGATAGAACAAGATCAATGCAGCGATGCACAGCAGTAAATCGCCCCTATGGAACCAGCACGCCACCGCAAATGAAAACGGGCGCCCGTCATAAACAGGCACCCGTAAACAAAAAATGCAGAGTCGGCGGGAGGGCAGACGCGCTTCACTCCGACATCGAAGAAGCGCGTCGAACGCCGCCGGATTACAACTGAACCTGCCCAGCCTCCTGCTGCGCATCCACAACAGCCAGCGCCGTCATGTTCACAATACGCCGCACCGTCGAGCTCGTCGTCAGGATATGCACAGGGCGCGCAGCGCCCAGCAGCACCGGTCCCATCGCCACGCCATTGCTGCCCGTCATCTTCAGCATGTTGTAGGTAATGTTTCCGGTATCCAGATTGGGCGTGATCAGCAGATTCGCCGGACCTTTCAGGGTCGAGTCCGGGAAGGACTTCAGGCGGATCTTCTCGGACAAAGCCGAATCCGCATGCATTTCGCCGTCCACTTCCAGATCCGGTGCCCGTTCCGAGATCAGCCGGCGGGCTTCCGCCATCTTGCGCGACGATGCGGAAGAGCGGCTGCCGAAATTCGAATGCGACAGCAGCGCCACCTTGGGCACCACGCCGAAGCGCTGGACCTCTTGCGCCGCCTGTATCGTCATGTCCGCGATCTGCTCCGCCGTCGGATCCTCGTTCACGTGCGTATCGCAGATGAACAGCGTCTGCGTCGGCAGCATCAGCACATTCATGGCGGCGTAGGTCTGCGCCCCGGACTTCAAGCCGATGACTTCCTGCACATATTTCAGTTGATTGTCGAAGCGGCTGGTGACCCCGCACAGCATGGCATCCGCATCACCCCGCTGCAGCAGCATCACGCCGATCAACGAATTGTGCTTGCGCACCATCGCCTTGGCGATCTCCGGCGTCACGCCGTCGCGGCCCTTCAGCTTGTAATAGGCGCTCCAGGTTTCATTGAAGCGCGAATCGTCTTCGGGATCGACGATATCGACGTCCCGGCCCACGGCCAGGCGCAGGCCGAACTTCTGGATGCGCATCTGGATGACCGAAGGGCGGCCGATCAGGATGGGGTGCGCGATCTGCTCGTCCACGATGGTCTGTGCCGCACGCAGGACGCGCTCGTCTTCGCCGTCGGCGTAGATCACGCGCTTGGGCGCGCTCTTGGCCTGCATGAACAGCGGCCGCATCAGCTGGCCCGTGTGATATACCAGGCTCATGAGCTTCTGGCGGTAGGCCTCCAGATCCTGGATGGGGCGGCGGGCCACGCCCGACAGGGCGGCCGCCTCGGCCACCGCCGGTGCGATCTTGACGATCAGGCGCGGATCGAAGGGCTTGGGAATGATGTAGTCGGGGCCGAAGGCCAGTTCCTGCCCCGCATAGGCCAGCGCCACCTCATCGTTCTGCTCCGCCTCGGCCAGCTCGGCAATGGCCTTGACGCAGGCCAGCTTCATTTCTTCGTTGATGACCGTGGCACCCACGTCCATGGCGCCGCGGAAGATGAAGGGGAAGCACAGTACGTTGTTGACCTGATTGGGGTAATCCGAACGGCCGGTGGCGATGATGCAGTCCGGCCGGGCCGCCTTGGCGACTTCGGGGCGGATTTCAGGCTCGGGATTGGCCAGCGCCAGGATCAGGGGGCTGGGGCCCATGGTTTTCACCATCTCGGCGGTCAGCACGCCGGGCGCCGAGCAGCCCAGGAACACGTCGGCGTCCTTGCAGACGTCGGCCAGGGTGCGGGCATCCGTTTCCTGGGCATAGCGCGCCTTGTTGGGCTCCATGTTCTCTTCGCGTCCCACGCGGATGACGCCGCGCGAATCCACCACGTACATGTTCTCGCGTTTCAGGCCCAGGTGCACCAGCAGGTCCAGGCAGGCGATGGCGGCGGCGCCCGCGCCGGAACATACCAGCTTCACGTCGCCGATTTTCTTGTTGACCACCTTCAAGCCGTTGATGATGGCGGCCGACGAGATAATGGCCGTGCCGTGCTGGTCGTCATGGAAGACCGGAATCTTCATGCGTTCGCGCAGCTTCTTCTCTATATAGAAGCATTCAGGCGCCTTGATGTCTTCCAGGTTGACCCCGCCCAGGGTGGGTTCCAGGGCGGCGATGATGTCCACCAGCTTGTCGGGATCGGTCTCGGCCAGCTCGATGTCGAAGACGTCGATGCCCGCGAATTTCTTGAACAGGCAGCCCTTGCCTTCCATGACGGGCTTGGCCGCCAGCGGGCCGATGTTGCCCAGGCCCAGCACGGCCGTGCCGTTGGTGATCACGCCGACCAGGTTGGATCGCGAGGTGTACATCGACGCCGCGTCTTCGCCCTCGGCATGAATGGTCATGCAGGCCACGGCCACGCCCGGCGAGTAAGCCAGCGACAGGTCGTCCTGGTTGGCCAGCGGCTTGGTCGGCATGACCGAAATCTTGCCCGGAGAAGGATAGGCGTGATAGTCCAGGGCCAGTTTTGCAAGGTCGGCATTGGCGTCCATGGGGGCAGCTCCTAAAAATGAAAAACGAAAAAGATAACCGTGCTTGAAGGTTTACGCGAACAATTTGATGAGGAAAAATGCAAGGTGTTTGTAAATGCCAACGCTTTCCCGGTTTTGCGGCGCAATTCCAGGCTTTGGGTTTATTGCCCTATGCTTCAAGGGTATACTAGTATGAATACGGCTTATCAAGGCGTCGTACTGTTGCCTTCTGCCCCGCTATCCGCTAACCGGTCTGGCCGTGTCGCGGAAGGTTTTTCCCTGCATCATAACGAGTGAGACACTCGGATAGGTGAAGCGCATATATGTCATCGGAAATAGAACTTTCATCCAATTCATACCTGTTTGGTAGCAACGCACCATATGTCGAGGAACTCTACGAGTCCTACCTCGATAATCCCGGTTCTGTTTCAGACCAGTGGCGTACTTATTTCGACCAGCTTCAGCATCTGCCCGCCACCGACGGCCGCGAAATCACCCGCGACCAGGCCCATGCGCCCGTGGTCGAGTCTTTCGCGCAGCGCGCCAAGGCCAATGCCTTCGTCGTTCGGGCCCAAGAGCCCGACCTGGCCATTGCCAGCAAGCAAGTATATGTTCAATCGATCATCGCCGCATACCGGTCGCTGGGTTCGCGCTTCGCTGAACTCGACCCGCTGAAGCGCCACGATCGTCCCGTCATCCCCGAACTTGACCCCAGTTTCTACGGCCTGGCCGAAGCCGACCTGGATCAGGTCTATTCCGCCACCAATACCTACTTCACCAAAGCCGACACCATGACCATGCGGGACATGCTCAAGGCTTTGCGCGATACGTATTGCCGCAGCGTGGGCGCCGAGTTCATGCATATCTCCGATCCGGCCGCCAAGCGCTGGATCCAGGAACGCCTTGAATCCACCCTGGGCGTGCCCTCGTTCTCGGCCGATCGCAAGCGTCATATCCTGCAGCAGGTCACCGAGGCCGAAGGCCTGGAACGCTTCCTGCACACCAAGTACGTCGGCCAGAAGCGCTTCTCGCTGGAAGGCGGCGAAAGCTTCATCGCCTCCATGGACGAAGTCGTCGGCCACGCCGGCGAGAACGGCGTGCAGGAAATCGTCGTGGGCATGGCCCACCGCGGCCGCCTGAACATGCTGGTGAACATCATGGGCAAGATGCCCGGCGACCTGTTCGCCGAGTTCGAAGGCAAGCACGCCGAAGGCCTCACCGACGGCGACGTCAAGTACCACAACGGCTTCTCCAGCGACCTTTCCACGCGCGGCGGCCCCATACACTTGTCGCTGGCGTTCAACCCCTCGCACCTGGAAATCGTCAATCCCGTGGTCGAAGGCAGCGTGCGCGCCCGCCAGGACCGCCGCGGCGACGAAGAGGGTTCGCAGGTATTGCCCGTGCTGGTTCACGGCGATGCGGCCTTCGCCGGCCAGGGCGTGGTCATGGAAACCCTCAACCTGGCGCAAACGCGCGGTTACGGTACCGGCGGCACCCTGCACATCGTCATCAACAACCAGATCGGCTTTACCACGTCCGATCCGCGCGATACCCGTTCCACGCTGTATTGCACCGACGTGGTCAAGATGATCGAAGCTCCGGTCTTCCACGTGAACGGCGACGATCCCGAAGCGGTCGTGTATGTCACTCAACTGGCGCTTGACTACCGCATGAAGTTCCACCACGACGTCGTGGTCGACATCGTCTGCTTCCGCAAGCTGGGCCACAACGAGCAGGACACCCCCTCGCTGACCCAGCCCCTCATGTACAAGAGCATCGGCAAGCATCCCGGCACGCGCAAGGTCTACGCCGACAAGCTGGTGGCGCAAGGCATCCTGGCCGAAGGCGAACCCGACCAGCTCGTCAAGGACTACCGTCAGCTCATGGAAGACGGCCAGCGCACCATCGAGCCCGTCCTCACCGACTACAAGAACAAGTATTCCACCGACTGGTCCGCCTTCCTGGGCGCCAAATGGACGGATCAGGCCGACACCGGCGTGCCGCTGGCCGAACTGACCCGCATCGGCGAGAAGCTGACGACCATTCCGGAAGGCTTCACCGTCCATACGCTGGTCAACAAGCTGCTGAACGATCGTCGCAGCATGGCGCGCGGCGAGCTGAACCTGGACTGGGGCATGGGCGAGCACCTGGCCTTCGCCACCCTGGTTTCCAGCGGCTACGCCATCCGCATCACCGGCCAGGATTCCGGCCGGGGCACGTTCACGCACCGTCATGCGGTATTGCACGACCAGAAGCGCGAGCGCTGGAACGACGGCACCTATATCCCCCTGCAGAACGTTTCCGAAAACCAGGCACCGTTCACGGTCATCGACTCGGTGCTGTCCGAAGAGGCCGTGCTGGCCTTTGAATACGGCTATGCCTCGGCCGAGCCCAACACCCTGACCATCTGGGAAGCCCAGTTCGGCGACTTCGTCAATGGCGCGCAAGTGGTGATCGATCAGTTCATCACCTCGGGCGAGGCCAAGTGGGGCCGCCAGTGCGGCCTGACCATGATGCTGCCGCACGGCTACGAAGGCCAGGGCCCGGAGCACTCCTCGGCCCGCATCGAGCGCTTCCTGCAGCTTTGCGCCGACAACAACATCCAGGTGGTGCAGCCGACCAATGGCGCGCAGATCTTCCACGTATTGCGCCGCCAGATGATCCGGCCTTTCCGCAAGCCGCTGGTCATCCTGACGCCCAAGTCGCTGCTGCGCAACAAGGACGCCACTTCGCCGCTGTCCGACCTGGCCAACAGCCAGTTCCTGCCGGTCATCGGCGAGCAGGACGAGTCCATCGATCCGGCGGGCGTCAAGCGCGTGCTGGTCTGCTCGGGCAAGGTCTATTACGACCTGGTCCATGCCCGCAAGGAAGCCGGCCGCAACGATGTCGCCATCCTGCGCGTCGAGCAACTGTACCCCTTCGCGCACAAGGCCTTCCAGGCCGAACTGCAGAAGTATGTCAACGCCAAGGAAATCGTCTGGACGCAGGACGAGCCCCAGAATCAGGGGCCCTGGTTTTATATTCAGCACCATTTGTACGAGAATATGGCTGAAGGTCAGAGGCTGGGCTATGCCGGCCGCGCCGCCTCGGCTTCGCCGGCGGTGGGCTACCTGGCCAAGCACCAGGAGCAGCAGCGCAACCTGCTCGAGCAGGCGCTGGCGCCCAAGTTCAAAAGCTTCATGCTGACCAAATAAACGAATACTTACACAACGGAAAACATACTATGGCTATTACTGATGTTCTCGTGCCCCAGCTTTCCGAGTCGGTTTCCGAAGCGACTCTGCTCAATTGGAAGAAGCAGCCAGGCGAAGCGGTCGAAGCCGACGAAATCCTGATCGAGGTCGAGACCGACAAGGTCGTCCTGGAGGTTCCGGCTCCCTCGGCGGGCGTCCTGAAGGAAATCGTCAAGGGCGACGGTAGCACGGTCACGTCGGGCGAAGTCCTGGCGCGCATCGATTCCGAAGGCAAGGCGACGGCCGCCGCGGCGCCCGCCCCTGCCGCCGAAGCAGCGCCGGCGCCCGCCGCCGCAGCCAGTGCGCCGGCCGCATCGGCCGTCGCGTCGCCCGCCGCCGGCAAGATACTGGCTGAAAAAGGCGTCGATCCCGCTTCCGTCGAAGGCTCCGGCCGCGGCGGCCGCATCACCAAGGGCGATGCCCTGCAAGCAGGTTCCGCGCCGGCCGCCAAGGCTGCCGCCCCGGTCGCGCCGCCCACCCTGTCCCTGGACGGCCGTCCCGAGCAGCGCGTGCCCATGAGCCGCCTGCGCGCCCGCGTGGCCGAGCGCCTGCTGCAGTCGCAGGCCGAAAATGCCATCCTGACGACCTTCAACGAAGTCAATATGCAGGGCATCCTGGACCTGCGCAAGAAGTACAAGGACCAGTTCGAGAAAGAACACGGCGTCAAGCTGGGCTTCACGTCCTTCTTCGTCAAGGCCGCGGTCGCCGCGCTCAAGAAGTACCCCGTCGTCAACGCCTCAGTCGATGGCAAGGACATCATTTACCACGGCTACTTCGACATCGGCATCGCCGTGGGCAGCCCGCGCGGCCTGGTGGTGCCCATCCTGCGCAACGCCGACCAGCTTTCCATTGCCGATATCGAAAAGCAGATCGCCGATTTCGGCGCCCGTGCGCGCGACGGCAAGCTGACTCTTGAAGAGCTCACCGGCGGAACCTTCTCCATTTCCAATGGCGGCGTCTTCGGCTCCATGCTGTCCACCCCCATCATCAATCCTCCGCAGTCGGCCATCCTGGGCATACACGCCACCAAGGATCGTCCGGTCGCCGAGAACGGCCAGGTCGTGATTCGTCCCATGAATTACCTGGCCTTGTCCTACGACCACCGGATCATCGACGGCCGCGAAGCCGTGCTGGCCCTGGTGGCCATGAAAGAAGCGCTCGAAGATCCCCAGCGCCTGCTGCTGGACGTCTAAGCATGCGGGAAAAAGCCTGAAACAAACCCCGGAAGCGATCCAGCCGCGCTGGATACGCCGACCGGGGTTTTTTTAGCGCTTTTCATCGTGGAGGCAGGCGCCGGCTGTGCCGCCTCCTTCCGGTTAGCGAGCTCTTCCAGAGCTTGCTTCAACACTATCCAGATCGAGAAAGAACATGGCTAAACAATTCGACGTCGTCGTTATCGGTGCGGGCCCCGGCGGCTACATCGCCGCTATCCGCGCTGCGCAACTGGGCATGACCGTTGCCTGCATAGACGCCTGGTCCACCGCCGACGGCAAGCCCGCGCCGGGCGGCACCTGCACCAATGTGGGTTGCATCCCGTCCAAGGCCCTGCTGCAGTCGTCCGAGCATTTCGAGCAGGTCAACCACCATTTCGCCGAGCACGGCATCCAGGTCAAGGGCGTCGAGCTCAAGCTGGACACCCTGATCGGTCGCAAGAGCACGGTGGTCAAGCAGAACAACGAAGGCATCCTCTACCTGTTCAAGAAGAACAAGGTTACCTTCTTCCACGGCACGGGCTCCTTCGTGGCGCACGTCGACGGCGGCTGGTCCATCAAGGTGGCGGGCAAGGCCGAGGAAGACCTCGTCGCCAAGCATGTCATCATCGCTACCGGCTCGTCGCCGCGCGCGCTGCCGGGCCTGCCCTTCGATGAAGAACAGATACTGTCCAACGACGGCGCGCTGCGCATTCCCGCCGTGCCCAAGAAACTGGGCGTCATCGGCGCCGGCGTCATCGGCCTGGAGCTGGGCAGCGTATGGCGCCGCCTGGGCGCGGAAGTCACCATACTGGAAGCCATGCCCGAATTCCTGGCGGTCGCCGACCAGCAGGTCGCCAAAGAAGCCCAGAAAGCCTTTGCCAAGCAAGGGCTGGCGATTCACACCGGGGTCAAGATCGGCGAGGTGAAGTCCACCGCCAAATCGGTGACGGTGCCCTACACCGATGCGTCCGGCGCCGAGCAGAAGCTGGTCGTCGACCGGCTCATCGTCTCGATCGGCCGTGTGCCGAACGTCGACGGCCTGGGCGTGGATACCGTCGGGCTCAAGCGCGACGAGCGCGGCTTCGTGGTGGTCGACGACGATTGCAAGACCAATCTGCCCAACGTCTGGGCGGTGGGCGACGTCGTTCGCGGCCCGATGCTGGCGCACAAGGCCGAAGAGGAAGGCGTGGCGGTGGCCGAACGCATCGCCGGCCAGCACGGCCATGTCAACTTCGCGACCATTCCCTCGGTCATCTACACCTCGCCCGAGATCGCCTGGGTGGGCAAGAACGAACAGCAGCTCAAGACCGAAGGGCGCGACTACAAGGCCGGCAGCTTTCCCTTCATGGCCAATGGCCGCGCCCGCGCGCTGGGCGACACCACCGGTTTCGTCAAAGTCCTGGCCGATGCCAAGACCGACGAAGTCCTGGGCGTGCACGTCATCGGGCCGATGGCTTCCGAACTGATCGCCGAAGCCGTCACCATCATGGAGTTCCGCGGCGCCGCGGAAGACATCGCGCGCATCTGCCATGCGCATCCGACCTTGTCGGAAGCCATGAAGGAAGCGGCGCTGGCCGTCGACAAACGCACGCTCAACTTCTGATCCCGGATGGGCATGCATTGACCTTGCGGGGGGGCGGGCGGACGGCTCGCCCCTTTTGTTTTTTGCCTTGGGTCGGCCTAGGGCAAAACGCCCCAGCATATTGATTGTAGCGAAGAACCTAGTCTTATGAATGTACGCGAGTATTACGAGCATACCTTGCAGGAACGCGGATATCGGTCCGATGAAGCCCAGCGGGCGGCCATCGAGCGCCTGCAGGCGTATTTCGACGACTGGCTCGAGTTCAAGCAGGCCCGTTCGTCGACGCTGCGCAAGCTCTTCAAGCGGCCCGATGTCCCCCGCGGGGTCTATATGTGGGGCGGAGTGGGCCGCGGCAAAAGCTTCCTGATGGATGCCTTTTACCTGACCGTTCCGGTCAAGCGCAAGACCCGTGTGCATTTTCATGAGTTCATGCGCGGCGTGCATCGCGAGCTGGATAATGTGCGCGGCCAGCAGGATCCGCTGGACGAAGTGGCGCGCCGCATCGCCAAGCGCTATCGCCTGATCTGTTTCGACGAGTTCCACGTATCGGACGTGGCCGACGCGATGATACTGTACCGCCTGCTGCTGAAGCTGTTCGAGTACGGCACGTCTTTCGTCATGACCTCCAACTACGAACCCTCGACCCTGTATCCCGATGGGCTGCATCGCGACCGCATACTGCCCGCCATCAAGCTGATACAGGAAAGAATGGACATCATGAACGTCGACGTGGGCACGGACTACCGGCGGCGCGCGCTGGAGCAGGTGCGCATGTACCTGACGCCGATCACGCCCGACACGAACCGGGAGCTCCAGGAAAACTTCGACCGGCTGCTCGATACGGCCCCGATGAAGCCCGTGCTGGTGGTGGAGAACCGCGAAATCAAGGCGGTGGCCCTGGGAGGCAGCATCGTGTGGTTCGATTTCGCCACATTGTGCGGCGGGCCGCGCTCCCAGAACGACTACCTGGATCTGGCCAATCGCTTCCAGGCCGTCATTCTTTCCGATGTGCCGCGCATGAGCCCGCGCCATGCGTCCGAGGCGCGCCGCTTTACCTGGCTGATCGATGTGTTTTACGATCACAAGGTCAAGCTCATCATGTCGGCCGAGTGCGAGCCCGAAGAGCTTTATACCGATGGCCCCCTGTCCAATGAATTCCATCGCACGGTGTCGCGCATCATGGAGATGCAGTCGCGCGAATACCTTGAAGCCGAGCGGCGCGAAGCCGTGACCCTGTGATTTCCGCCCGATCCTTGCGGTATGCGGGAGCCGGGCTTGTCCGTTTTACTTGAAGCGATTTATGAATACTCGTGTATTGACCGGCATTACGACTTCGGGAACGCCGCACCTGGGCAATTACGCCGGGGCCATCCGTCCGTCCATCCAGGCCAGCGTCCAGCCCGGCGTCGATGCCTTTTACTTCATGGCCGATTATCACGCGCTTATAAAGTGCGACGATCCGCAACGCATCGCGCGGTCGAGGCTGGAGATCGCGGCGACCTGGATCGCGGCGGGGCTGGATCCCGAGAAAGTCACGTTCTACCGGCAGTCGGACATTCCTGAAATACCCGAGCTATGCTGGATGCTGACCTGCGTGACGGCCAAGGGCCTGATGAACCGCGCCCACGCCTACAAGGCTTCGGTCGACCAGAACGTGGCGCGGCAGGCCGAGCCCGACGACGGCATCACCATGGGCCTGTTTTCCTACCCCGTGCTCATGGCCGCCGACATCCTGATGTTCAACGCCAACAAGGTGCCGGTGGGGCGCGACCAGATACAGCATCTGGAAATGACGCGCGACATCGCCCAAAGATTCAACCATCTGTATGGCAAGGGCGCCGACTTCTTCGTCTTGCCGGAGGTCCAGATCGACGACGAGGTGGCCACGCTGCCCGGTCTGGATGGGCGCAAGATGTCCAAGAGCTACGACAACACCATTCCCCTGTTCGAAGGCGGAGCCAAGGGTCTGCGCTCGGCGGTGATGCGCATTGTGACCGACTCGCGTCAGCCGGGCGAAGCCAAGGATGCGGAAGGCTCGCACCTGTACACCTTGTATCGCGCCTTCGCGACGCCGGCTGAATCCGCCGTTTTCCGGCAGGAGCTGGAGGGCGGAATGGGCTGGGGCGATGCCAAGCAGCGCCTGTTCGAACGCATCGAGCAAGACCTGGCTCCCATGCGTGAGATCTATGCCGAGCTGATGTCCAGGCCCGATCGCATCGAAGACATCCTGCAAGCCGGCGCCGCCAAGGCAAGGCGCCTGTCGCAACCCTTGATGGCGGCCTTGCGCGAAGCCGTCGGCTTGCGCGCATCGTCGGCCCCCGCGCGGGCGGCTTCGGCGTCCACGAAGAAGGCCGCCGGCAAGCGCGCGCGCTTCGTGAGCTTTCGCGACGAGGGCGGCCTGTTCCGCTTCCGCCTGCTGGCGGGCGACGGCCAGGAATTATTCTTGTCCGAAAGCTTCGACAACCCCAAGGCGGCCGGCGCGGCCATCAAGGGCTTGCAGGACGCGCCGCTGGACAGCCTGATTGCCCAGGAGGGCGGCCAGGCGGTGGTGTCCCTGGATGGTGCCGTGGTGGGGCGCTTCGATGCCGCCCGCCTCGACAAGGTCAGGCAGGCCCTGGCGGACATGGCCCAGGATTAGAGCCTGGCCGCGGCAGCCCTAATCGCACAGCTCGGCCCTCAGGCCGAGCTCTTTGCATAGCGACAGGATGTCCATCGCCTGCTCGCGATACACCAGGATGACCTGGAAGTCGTTGGTGTAGCTCTCGCCGAAGCCGATCAGTTGGTACTTGGCATGATGCGCAAGCAGTTGTCCATCCACCCAGCGGTAGAAGTCGGAGATCGTCTGGAAATCGTTGTCGTCGTAGGGATAATCCGGCAGGGCGGGCTGCTCGAATGCATCGACGACCTGCTCGTACAGTTCGTCCACGGTGTCGGCCACGGCGAAATAATCTTCCAGTTCGACGAAGACGATGAAGGCCATGACGCCGGCTGGGTCGTATTCGGCGACCTTGGCGGCATCGGCTCCGTAGTGCTTGCGCAAGGTTTCGGCCGGCTCGTCCCCGGCCTGGATGCAGATGTTGACGATGCGCTCGGTTTCGTGCGGGTCCAGGTCGCCGCAGCTGAGCATGCCTATAAGCCGGGCAAGATGGTCGGCAAGAGAGCCGGAAACGGTGACCATGTGCGCCCTACCTCTTCAGCTTGGCGAAGGCGGCCGCCATGGCGCCCTGGCCGGCGGGCTCGGGATTGCGCTGTTGCGGACCGCGCCTGGCGCCGCCGCCGGGCCCGGCCCGCCGATCGCCGCCCGGGCGCCGGTCGTCCCCGCCGCGCCGAACAGGGGCGGCATCGTCGTTCAGGCGCATGGTCAGGCCGATGCGCTTGCGAGCGACGTCCACTTCCTGAACCTTTACCTTGACCGTCTGGCCCACGCGCACGACGTCGCGGGGATCCTTCACGAAGGTTTCCGACAGGGCCGAGATGTGGACCAGCCCGTCCTGGTGCACGCCCACGTCGACAAAGGCGCCGAAGTTGGCGACGTTGGTCACCACGCCTTCCAGAATCATGCCGGCGTGCAGATCGTTGATGGTATTGATGCCTTCCTTGAATTGCGCCGTCTTGAACTCGGGCCGCGGGTCGCGGCCGGGCTTCTCGATTTCCTGGAAGATGTCCTTCACCGTGGGCAAGCCGAAGCGCTCGTCGGTGAACTCGGAGGGCGAGACGCCTTTCAGGGCGCCGGGCTGGCCCATGATGCTGTTTGCCTCGGCCTTGATTTTCTCCAGTATGCGCTGGACCACCGGATAGGCTTCGGGGTGCACCGCCGAGGCGTCCAGCGGGTTGTCGCCGTTGGGGATGCGCAGGAAGCCGGCGGCCTGCTCGAATGCCTTGTCGCCAAAGCGCGGCACTTTCAGCAAGGCCTTGCGGTTGGGGAAGGCGCCGTTCTCGTCGCGCCAGGCGACGATGTTCCTGGCCAGCAGGGAATTCAGGCCCGAGACGCGTGTCAGCAGCGGAGCCGAGGCGGTGTTGACGTCCACACCCACGGCGTTCACGCAGTCTTCGATGACCGCATCCAGCGAACGGGCCAGCTCGCGCTGGTTGACGTCGTGCTGGTACTGGCCCACGCCGATGGCCTTGGGCTCGATCTTGACCAGTTCGGCCAGCGGGTCCTGCAAGCGGCGCGCAATGGAGACCGCTCCGCGCAGGCTGACGTCCAGGTCAGGGAATTCGTGCGCGGCCAGTTCCGACGCGGAATAGACCGATGCGCCGGCTTCGGACACCATGACGCGCGTCAATTTCAGGTCGGGGAATTTCTCGAGCATGTCGATGACCAGCTTTTCGGTCTCGCGCGAGGCGGTGCCGTTGCCGATGGCGACCAGCTCGATCCTGTGCCGGGCGACCAGGGCGGCCAGGGTGTTGATGCTGCCTTCGCGGTCGCGGCGCGGCTCGAAAGGGTAAACCGTGGCGGTGTCCAGGACCTTGCCGGTGGCGTCGATGGCGGCGACCTTCACGCCGGTGCGTATGCCGGGATCCAGGCCCAGCACCGATTTGGGGCCGGCGGGCGCCGCCAGCAGCAGGTCCTTCAGGTTGGCGGCGAAGACGCGTATGGCTTCCTGCTCGGCGGTCTCGCGCAGGCGGCCGACCAGTTCCGATTCGAAGGCGGTCAGCAGCTTCACGCGCCAGGTCCAGCGGCACACTTCGCCCAGCCAGCGCCCGCGAGGCGCGGCGTCGAGCCCGAAGTTGGCGCCGACGCGCAGGAAGTCGGCGATGCGCTGCACGCAGGGGTGGGGCGTCTGGGCTTCCAGCTCGGCCTCCAGGCCCAGGCGGATGTCCAGGGCGCCCTGCTGGCGGCCGCGCAGCAGCGCCAGGACTCGATGGGAGGGCAGGGAGCGCAGGGTCTCGCTGAAGTCGAACCAGTCCCGGAAATTGTCGCCTTCGTTTTCCTTGCCGTCGACGACCTTGGAATACAGCAGGCCGGTGCTCCACAAGTGTTCGCGCATATTGGCCAGCAGATCGGCGTCTTCGGCATAGCGTTCGGCCAGTATGTCGCGGGCGCCGTCCAGCGCGGCTTTCGCGTCGTTGATCGAGGCTTCGGCGTTCAGGTAGCCTTCGGCGAGCACGGCGGGATCGCAGTTGGCGTCCGCCAGGATCGCGTCGGCCAGCGGTTCCAGGCCCGCCTCGCGGGCGATCTGGGCGCGCGTGCGGCGCTTGGGCTTGTAGGGCGCATACAGGTCTTCCAGGCGCTGCTTGGTATCGGCGGCATTGATTTCCTGCTGCAGCTCCGGCGTAAGCTTGCCCTGTTGATGCACCGAATCCAGGATGGCCGCGCGGCGCGATTCCAGTTCGCGCACGTAAAGCAGCCTGACCTCCAGGTTGCGCAGCACGGTATCGTCCAGGCCGCCGGTTGCCTCTTTCCTGTATCGGGCGATGAAGGGGACCGTGGCTCCGCCGTCCAGCAACTCGACCGTGGCGGCGACCTGCGCGGCGCGCACATTCAGCTCATTGGCCAGCAAGGCGACAATACGGGCGGGGTCCACGGCGTCCTGGAAGGAGCCGGATGGTGCTTGAACAGGGGTATCGGTCATGTGTCCATCTATAAATCGGGAATAACGCGGCGCATTTTGCCACAACGGCCGCCTCGCCGGAAACATACGCGGGTATGATCACGTCTGGGTTCTCAAGGGAGTGCATACTTTACCCCTTTTGCCGCGACCCATCCGCCGGTCATATTCCTGATTTACCTTTTGATGCTTTTGCAAGAACTCTCCGATATCTTTTCGCCCGACGGCCCTCTGGCCAAGGCCGTGCCGGACTACCGTCCGCGGCAGGCCCAGCTGGAGCTCGCACAGGCCATCGAAGAGGCCTTGCAAACCCATTCCACGCTGATCGCCGAGGCGGGCACGGGCACAGGCAAGACCTGGGCCTACCTGGTGCCCGCTTTTCTCAGCGGACGCAAGGTGCTGGTGTCCACAGGCACGCGCACGCTGCAGGACCAATTGTTCCGCCGCGATCTGCCCCGGCTGCGCCAGGCGCTGGCGCTGCCCATTACGGTGGCGCTGCTCAAGGGCCGCGGCAACTACGTATGCCACTATCACCTCGAGCGCCTGCAGGGCGACGACAGGGCGCTGAAGTCCCGCGCGGAAATCAGCCAATTGCGCCATATCCAGGTGTTTGCGCAGCAATCGCGCAGCGGCGACCGCAGCGACCTGGCCGAAGTGCCCGAAGACGCCGACATCTGGAACCGCGTCACGTCCTCGCGCGAGAACTGCCTGGGCCAGGAGTGTCCGCATGTGCGGGATTGCTTCGTCATGAAGGCCAGGCGCCAGGCGCAGGACGCCGACCTGGTGGTGGTCAATCACGCCCTGTTCATGGCCGACCTGGCCCTGCGCGAAGAGGGCATCACCGATCTGCTTCCCACCGTCGAACTGGTGGTGTTCGACGAGGCGCATCAATTGCCCGACGTCGCCACGCGCTTCCTGGGCACCAGCGTGTCGTCGCATCAGTTGCTCGACCTGGCGCGCGCGGCCGAAGCGGCCGGGCTGGCCCATGCGCGCGAATCCACCAACTGGAGCGAGGCGGGCAAGAAGATCGAGCATGCGGCACGCCAGTTGCGGCTGGCCGCGGCGCCCATCGAAAAAATGCCCGGGCGCAAGGCCACCTTCCAGGCCATACCCAATCCGGACGAATTCGATGCGGCCCTGTCCGAACTGCTGGACGTGCTGGACAAAAGCTCGCAACTGCTTTCGGTGGTCAGCGAGAAACACCCCGACCTGGCCGCGGTTTCCAAGACCTGCCTGGACCTTCGCGCCCGCTTGTACCTATGGAGCCAGCCGGACCGCCAGGGCGGCAACACGCTCAAGCCGCCCGTTGCGGAAGGCGCGCAGGCTGCGGACGAGGACCAGGCCGCCGTCCGATGGGTGGAGCACAGCCTGCATCATATGCGGCTGCACAGCGCGCCTTTGTCGGTGGCCCGGATTTTTTCCCGCTATCGAGGCAAGGAGCAGACCTGGGTGCTGACCTCCGCCACCTTGTCCGTGCACGGCGATTTCAATCATTTCCTGCGCCAGCTCGGACTTTGGGACGCGAAGACCCTGCGCTGGGATTCACCTTTCGACTATTCCGCCCAGGGCGTCCTGTATGTGCCCAAGGCGCTGCCCCTGCCCAGCGACCGCCATTTCAATGAACGCTTCGTCGACGTGCTGCTGCCGCTGATCCGGGCATCGGCGGGCGGCGTGCTGGTGCTCTGCACGACACTGCGGGCCGTGGACCGGATCGCCGAGTTGCTTGAGGAGCGCTTCGAGGACGAGGACATAGACCGGCCGCTGCTGCGGCAGGGCGAAAGTTCGCGCCGGGCGCTGCTGGAGCGCTTCCGGGCGGCCAACAACGCGGTGCTGGTGGGCAGCGCCAGTTTCTGGGAAGGCATAGATGTGCCGGGCAATGCGCTGACCCTGGTGGCCATCGACAAGCTGCCCTTCGCGCCGCCCGACGATCCCGTCCTGGAGGCTCGCCTGACTCTGTGCCGCAGCCAGGGCGGCAACCCCTTCATGGAATACCAGCTGCCCGAGGCGGCCATTGCACTGAAGCAGGGCGCGGGCCGCTTGATACGGTCGGAAGGGGATTGGGGCGTGCTGGTGGTGGGCGACACCCGTATCGTGGAAAAGCCCTACGGAAAGCTGCTGTGGCGCGGGCTGCCGCCGTTTTCACGCACTCGCGAGCCCGGACAGGTCGTGGCTTTTTTCGAGAAAAAACAGGCCGGCTGAAATGCATCGGCCCCGCGCAGGCGGGGCCGGATCGCAATGGGCGGGATACGCGCCGGTCAAGCCGCGGGAAGCGGGGCGCCGGCCTTCAGAACCAGTTGATGGGATTCCAGTAGCTGCCGCCCGGCTCGTCCAGGCCCTGTTCGTAGAACTTGCTGTTGGGGAAGTTCTGGTCGAGCACGCGTTTTGCATCGTCGCGCAGCTCGGTCAGGCCCAGCTTGTCGTAGGACAGGTAGATGATGTACAGGGCTTTTTCGGCAATGGGGACGCCCTGGAAGTCGGTGATGACGGTTTGCGCCCGGTTGATCGCCGCCACGTAGGCGCCGCGCTCGTAGTAATACTGGGCAACGTGCACTTCGTTCTGCGCAATCGTGCCGACCAGCCAGGTTACGCGTTTCTTGGCGTCGGCGGTATAGCGGCTGTCGGGATAGCGCTTGATGAGTTCGTTGAACGATTCGTACGATTCCCTCAGGCCCTTGGGATCGCGTTCGCTGGGATCCTGGCGCGTGAATTTGGTGAACGAGGCGCTGGGGGGCGTGAAGGTGATCAGCCCCTTCAGGTACAGCATGTAGTCGGTGCCGGCATGGTTGGGATACTGCTGCTGGAATCGGTCGATAGCGGCCAGGGCCTGCTCGGGTTCGTCGTCTTTCCAGTTAACGTATGCCTGGTCGATCAGCGACTGCTGCGCATAGCCGCCAAAGGGATAGCGCGCTTCGACGGCTTCCAGGCGGGTGCGCGCGTCTTTCCAGTTGCCGGCGCTGATTTCCGTGCGGGCATCCTGGTACAGGCGCTCGGCGCTCCAGCCGGCGGTGGGGTCTTTCTCGCCCTTGATGGATCCGCATCCGGCGATCAGCACAACGGCAAGGAGGGCGAGGGCGGCGTGACTTAACCGCGCGAAGCCGGGAAATCGGGATTGATTGAAGTCGATACGAGTCACAAAGGCATCCTTGGTGTTAGCATTGCACGCAGATTATATGATTTGTCGCCATGCCTGACACAGATATCGCCAAAGAAAGTTTTTCGTCGGCCGCGCCGCTTGAATTCCAGATTCCCTATACGGCACTGCCGGAGCGGCTCGACAAGGTTCTGGCCCGGCTGGTGGCCGATCATTCCCGCAGCAGGCTCCAAGGGTGGATAGAGGCCGGCCACGTGCTGGTCAATGGCCAGCCGGGCCGCATCAAGCAGATGGCCAACCCGGGCGACAAGCTGCTGGTTTATGAACAGGCCGCTCCCGAGTCGCAGGCCTTCACGCCCCAGGACGTCGACTTCACGACGCTGGATGAAAGTCCCGACTGGATAGTCGTCTGCAAGCCCGCCGGACTGGTCACTCACCCGGGGGCCGGCAACTGGCAGGGCACGCTGCTGAACGGCCTGCTTTACCGTTACCCGGAACTGGCCCGGGTGGCGCGCGCGGGCATCGTCCATCGCCTGGACAAGGACACCTCCGGCTTGCTGGTGGTGGCCCGGCACGAAAAAGCCCAGACGCATCTGATCCGCCAATTGCAGGCGCGCAGCGTCAGCCGCGAATACATTGCCCTGGTCCATGGCCGCCTGACCCGGCCGGGCACCGTCAGGCTGGATATCGGCCGCGACCCGCGCGTGCCGGTGCGCATGGCTGTCGAGAACCCCATCGCGCCCAAGCCGGCGATCACGCATTACACGCCGCTGCGGGTCGGGCAGGCCGCTCCGGGCGAGGGCGCCACCGTCACTCAGGTTGCCTGCAAGCTGGAAACCGGCCGCACGCATCAGATCCGCGCGCACATGATGAGCTTGCGCCATCCGCTGGTCGGCGACGCGCTGTATGGCGGAAGGTCCGTTGGCGGCGCCCAGCGCCAGCTGCTGCATGCGCGGGCGCTTGCCTTCGATGATTTTTCCAGCGGCGGGCGGGTGTCCTTCCAGGCGCCGCTGGCCGAGGATTTTCAGCGCGTGCTCGATGGCATCGAGTGGGAGGAATGACGATGGACGAGGCCCTGCCGACCGTTTCCGGCCTTCCCTGGACGGGGGTGGAGTATTTCAGCACGACACGCCGGGGCGGCGTCAGCACCGGGCCATGGCACTCCTTGAACCTGGGCCTTCATACCGGGGACGATGGCGGGCATGTGGCGGCGAACCGGAAGCGGCTCGGCGCCATGGCGCCGTCGGAACCCCTGTGGCTGAAGCAGGTGCACGGTACGGACGTCTTCGATGCGGACCGCCCGCCTGGCGGCACGCGGGACGGCGCTTTGGCGGCAGGCGTCCCTGTTGCCGATGCCGCCGTCACGGCAACGGCGGGAAGGGTGCTGGCCATCATGACGGCCGACTGCCTGCCTGTGGTGCTGGCCGACACCGGCGGCACAGTCCTGGGCGTGGCGCATGCCGGATGGCGGGGGCTGGCCGCAGGCGTGCTCGAGAACACCCTGCGGGCCATGCGCGGGCGCGCACCCGCAGAGGCGCAGTGGCGGGCCTGGATAGGCCCCGGCATCAGCCAGCGCCATTTCGAGGTGGGCGACGATGTTCACCAGGCCTTCGCCGACGCCGACCCCGCCACCGCCGCCTTCTTTGCCGAAAAGGGAGGCGGAAAATGGCTGGCCGACCTGCCTTCGATTGCGCGGCATCGCCTGCACAAAGCGGGCGTCGGCAACGTGGAACTGAGCGGGCAATGCACATACGGCCAGGCGGACACCTACTACTCCTATCGGCGCCAACCCGCCACCGGCCGTTTGGCTACCCTGGCCTGGCTGAAGCCGCCCGCCGGCAGCCCCGTATCGCACGCCGCGGACGGGTAGCGACTTACCCTGATTGACACGCTTTTAAATGCCATGGAACATGGGGTCAAAACGTCGATAAGTGCAAGGTGTCTTAAAGTGAGAGCTCCGTCGTCATCATCGTGGCCCGTTCCGGTCAGCATTGCTCCGGACAAGCTCGGAGCAATTCAGGCAGAGTTCTCCCGCGAATGGCTGCGCATCGCCGCCAGCGCCCAGCAGGGTTCGCTGGAACCGCCGGCCGATCGCCGGTTCAGCAAGCCGGCCTGGGCGGCCAGTCCCGCATCCCTTTTTTCCGCGCACGCCTATCTGCTGTCGGCCAGGTCCATGAACCAGATGCTCGACGCGGCCGATCTTCCCGAAGCCGTGCGCAGCCGTTTGCGCTTTTCGCTCATGCAGTGGCTCGAGGCGGTCTCGCCCTCCAATTTCCTGGCAAGCAATCCCGAAGCCCAGCAAATGCTCATCCAGACTCAGGGTCAGTCCCTGGGCAAGGGCATGCGCAATCTGTTGTGCGACCTGCAAAAAGGGCGGCTTACTCAATCGGACGAATCCGGCTTCGAGCTGGGCGGCAACCTGGGCGTCACGCCGGGCGAAGTCGTGTTCCAGAATCCGCTCATGCAGGTGATCCAGTACGCGCCGCAAACCGCCCAGGTCCACAAAAGGCCTTTGCTGATGGTGCCGCCGTGCATCAACAAGTTCTACATACTCGACCTGCAAGCCGAAAACTCCTTCGTCAGGCATGCGGTGCTGGAAGGCTTTACGGTTTTCCTGGTGTCCTGGCGCAATCCCCTGGATTCCGATGCCGACGGCATCGACACCGCAACCTGGGGCGATTACCTGCGGCACGGCGTGCTCCAGGCCGTCGACGTCGTGCGGGACATCTCCGGGCAGGACCAGATCAACGCGCTGGGCTTTTGCGTGGGCGGCACCTTGCTGGCCTCGGCGCTGGCGCTGGCGCATGCGCAGGGCGACGATCCCGCCGCCAGCCTGACCCTGCTCACCACGCTGCTCGATTTCGATGAAACCGGCGTGCTCGATGTCTTCGTCGATGAGGCGCACGCCCAGGCGCGGGAGCATCAGCTGGGGCAGGGCGGACTGATGACCGCCCGGGAACTGGGCACGACATTTTCCTTTCTGCGTCCCGGCGAGCTCGTCTGGAACTATGTCGTGGGCAACTACCTGAAGGGCGAGGCGCCGCCCGCTTTCGACCTGCTTTACTGGAATGCCGACGGCACCAATCTTCCAGGGCCTTTCTTCGCCTGGTATTTCCGCAATACCTATCTCGAGAACAACCTGAAGACGCCGGGCCGCGTCCAGGTCGACGGCCATGGCCTGGACCTGAGCACGCTGGCCATGCCCGCCTACATATACGGCTCCCGCGACGATCATATCGTCCCCTGGCATTCGGCCTATGCCACGACCCGCCTGTTGCGCGGGCCCATGCGCTTCGTGCTGGGCGCTTCGGGCCATATCGCGGGCGTCATCAATCCGCCGGCCAAGAAGCGCCGCAGCTACTGGAGCCATCCGGCCGACTATCCGCCCTCGGGCATGCCGGGCGACCCGGCAGGCTGGTTCGACGCGGCCACCGAGCATCCGGGCAGTTGGTGGACCGACTGGACCACATGGCTGGCCTCGCATTCGGGAAGCCGGGTTCGCGCGCGGCCCAAATTGGGCAATGCGCGTTATCGGCCGCTGGAGGCGGCGCCCGGAAGCTATGTAAAGGTACGCGCATTTTGATCGCCGTCGACGTCAACGGCATCGGCCGCCGGACGGCGGCCCACGATTCAACACTATTCGGTCGCGATGCCGCGGGGCATTGCGAGTTCACAGGAGATCGTCATGAGTGAAAAACTGGCTTACGTCACCGGTGGAATGGGTGGCATAGGAACCTCGATATGCCAGCGCCTGGCCAAAGAAGGGTATACCGTCGTGGCCGGTTGCGGCCCCAGCCGGAATTTCAAGCAATGGCTGGACGAGCAGGCTGCCCTGGGCTACACCTTCCATGCATCGGTCGGCAACGTTTCCGACTGGGACTCCACGGTCGACGCCTTCCGCCAGGTCCGTGACAAGCTGGGTCCCGTCGACGTATTGGTCAACAACGCCGGCATTACCCGCGACGGCCTGTTTCGCAAAATGAGCCAGGAAGACTGGCGCGCGGTCATCGACACCAACCTGAACAGCCTGTTCAACGTCACCAAGCAGGTCATCGAAGGCATGGTCGACCGGCAATGGGGCCGCATCATCAACATCAGCTCGGTCAACGGCCAGAAGGGCCAGTTCGGACAGACCAACTATTCCACCGCGAAGGCCGGCATACATGGCTTCACCATGGCGCTGGCCCAGGAAGTGGCCAGCAAGGGTGTTACCGTCAACACGATCTCGCCCGGCTATATCGGCACCGACATGGTGCGCGCCATACGGCCCGACGTGCTCGAGAAGATCGTGGCGACCATCCCTGTGAAGCGCCTGGGAACGCCCGAGGAAATCGGGTCCATCGTGGCCTGGCTCGCGTCGGACGATTCCGGATTCGCGACCGGCGCCGACTTCTCACTGAATGGCGGGCTGCACATGGGCTAGGGCGCTGTCGGCACCAACAGGCCCGGGCGGCTGTTGCCGGCCGGGACCAGCCCATCCACTTTTTTTGCCCATTAGGTATCCGATCCCGTCATGACGCAATCCCAAGCAAACAGTCCAGCCCGCCTGATCAAGAAATACCCCAACAGGCGCTTGTACGATACGCAGACCAGCACCTACATTACCTTGGCCGACGTCAAGCAATTGGTGCTGGATTGCGAGAATTTCCAGGTCGTCGATGCCAAGTCGGGCGAAGACCTGACCCGCAGCATTCTCCTGCAGATCATCCTTGAAGAGGAAAGCGGCGGCGTGCCCATGTTCTCGCCCACGGCCCTGTCGCAGATCATCCGTTTCTACGGCCATGCCATGCAGGGCGTCATGGGCTCCTTCCTGGAAAAGAACATACAGGCCTTCATGGACATCCAGGACCGCATGGCCGAGCAGTCCAAGGGCCTGTATGGCAACCAGTTCGGGCCCGAGGCCTGGGCGCAGTTCATGAATGTGCAGACGCCGGTCCTGCAGAACATGATGAACAACTACGTCGACCAAAGCAAAAACCTGTTCGTGCAGATGCAGGACCAGATGCAGGACCAGACGCGCAATATGTTTTCTGTGTTTCCCTTCAATCCGGTTCCGCCCAAAGAGAATAAAAAATAAGTTTGGCGCGGCGGCGGCCAAGCGGCAAGGCCGGGTTCCCGCCAGGGTTTTCAGATAGCTGTAAGATCACTTGTTCCATAATAATGAGAATGAATCTTGTTTATGGAGCATGCAGACATGAGAAAGCAATGGATGGGCGTATTGGTGGGAGCGGCCCTGGCCGTGCCTGCGATGGCGGCAGAGTATCCTATCGGTGAACCCTCCGAGCAGAACGGGCTGGAGATCGCGGCCGTCTACCTGCAGCCGGTCCAGATGGAACCGCCCGGCATGATGCGCGAGGCCAAGGATTCCGACATCCACCTCGAGGCCGACATCCATGCCACCGCCGACAACACGAACGGCCTGCCCGAAGGCGCCTGGGCGCCTTATCTGAACATAGGCTATGTGCTGCAGAAGGTCGGCGGCGACGCTCAGAAGGGCGAACTGATGCCCATGGTGGCCAACGACGGCCCGCATTACGGCGACAACGTCAAGCTTGACGGCCCAGGCAAATACAAGCTGACCTTCATCATCGGTTCGCCCGATACCGCCAAGATGAACCATTTCGGACGCCATGTGGACAAGGAAACCGGGGTCTCGCCCTGGTTCAAGACGTTTGAAGTGCATTATGACTTCGTGTATGCGGGCACGGGCAAGAAGGGCGGATATTGATGCCTATTCTCGGACGCTGCCTGCTGGCCCTATGCCTGGCCTTGGGCGCTGGCGGCGCCGGCCTGGCGGCCGAGCTGCCGACCTTCACACTGACCTTCAAGGCCGATGGCACCTTCGAGCCCGCCCGGCTGGAAGTGCCGGCCGGCCGCTTCAAGCTTTTGCTCGTCAACGAGAGCAAGGAGCCCGTGGAGTTCGAAAGCCTGCCCTTGCGCAAGGAAAAGGTGATGGGCCCTGGGGTCAAGTCCTTTGTCGTCATCACCATTTCCCGCCCCGGGGAATATCCTTTTTTCGATGATTTTCATCCCGACGTGAAGGGCGTGCTGGTCGTCGTGCCCAAGCCCTGAGGCCGGCATGCCCTGTTTTTCAGCATCAACGGATCCGGTCCGTATCGGCAAGAAATGGAACAAGTAGCATTTATCGTATGGCGCGAAAGCGTTGAAGCCCTGTTGGTCGTGGGCATACTTTTCACCTGGCTGCGCGCCAGCCCGGAGGGCCGCAAGGGCCTGCCCTGGCTCTGGGGCGGCGTGGCCGCCGGGCTGGGGCTGGCCGTGATGCTGGCCCTGGTGCTGCTGGGCGTGTCGTCCTGGCTGTCCAGCGAAGGGCAGGAGTGGTTCCAGGCCATCATGGCCCTGGCGGCCTGCGCGCTGGTGGTGCAGATGGTTTACTGGATGAGGCGCCATGGGCGCACGCTGAAGCGGGAACTGGAAACGGGCGCCACACGCGAACTGGCGGACTCCAACTGGTGGGGCCTGCTGACGCTGGTGATGATTGCCGTTGCCCGGGAAGGCAGCGAGACCGTGGTGTTTCTGTACGGCACCGTGGCCGCGGGCGCGGACAGCGGCTCCGGATGGAGCCTTGCCCTGGCGGGCGTGTTCGGCTTCCTGGCGGCCCTGGCTTCGTTCTGGGTCCTGCAACTGGGCGGCAAGCTGATCACCTGGCGGCGTTTCTTCAGGCTCACCGAAATCCTGCTGCTGTTGCTGGCCAGCTCGCTGCTGGTCAGCGGGCTGGATCACCTGATATCGCTCGACGTGCTGCCCACCTTGATCGATCCCGCATGGGACAGCTCATGGCTGTTGAGCGCGGACGGGGGATTGGGCAAGGTCCTGGCCGACTTCGCCGGCTACCGGGCCTATCCCGCCCTGTCGCAAGTGCTGATCTGGGTGGCGTACTGGGTGGCGGCCTGGCTGGTGCTGCGGCACGCCAGCGCCAAGGCCGGCCAGGCCGGCCGGCCGCTGTCGGCCGCATCGGCATAGGCGGTCGTCATGGCTTTGGCTTTACGGACGGCGACGGGACGGTTCGCCGATTTCCTGCGCGATCATGCGGCCTATCTGCGCGCCATGCAGTGGATCATCGTGGTGTTCTACCTGGTACTGCTGGTCGTTCCGGCCATGCTGCCCCTGCCCGACCGCACGGCGTCCGTGTTCAATAACCTGACCGTCTTCGCCCAGTTTGCATTCTGGGGCATATGGTGGCCTTTCGTATTGCTGTCCATGCCGATTCTGGGACGCGCCTGGTGCGGCTGGTTCTGTCCGGAAGGCATGCTGTCCGAATGGGCCAGCGAGCATGGGCGGGGCGGGGCCATACCCAAGTGGATGCGCTGGGGCGGATGGCCTTTCGTCGCGTTTTCGCTGACCACGATCTATGGGCAGCTGGTCAGCGTCTATCAATATCCATGGGCCGTGCTGGCGGTGCTGGGCGGGTCCACGGCCGCCGCCATGGTGGTGGGCTGGCTGTACGGACGCAACAAGCGGGTATGGTGCAAGTACCTGTGCCCGGTCAATGGCGTGTTCAATCTTCTGGCCAAGCTGGCGCCCTGGCATTACAAGGTGGACGAAGAGGCCTGGCGCCATCCGCAGCGGCGCACCGAGGCCATCAATTGCGCGCCCCTGGTGCCCCTGCGCCACATGCAGGGGGCTTCGGACTGCCATATGTGCGGGCGCTGCAGCGATTACCGCGGCGCCATACATCTGACGCCGCGCTCACCGGAAGCCGAAATCGTCCATGTCGCCAGCGGCGATGGATGGCAGACCGCCCTGATCACATTCGGCCTGATGGGCCTGGCCGTGGGCGCCTTCCTGTGGAGCTCCAGCCCCTGGTTCGTGTACCTGAAGCAGGCCGAGGCCGCCTGGCTGGTCAATCATGACATCTATTGGCCCCTGGCCCAGAATGCGCCCTGGTATCTGTTGACGCATTATCCGGAAGTGAATGACAGCTTCAGTTGGCTGGACGCCAATGTCATTCTGACCTTCATTTTCGGCAGCGCCGTGTGCGTGGGCGGTCCGGTCTACCTGGGGCTCTGGGCGGCTGACCGCTCTCTGCCCGCCCCGGGCGGGCCCGGCGTCCGGCATCCCTGCGGGGCGCGCGTGGCGACCCGGAGCGGCCTGCATAAGCTGGCGCAGGGCCTCATTCCCGCGGCCGGCGTGGGAGTCTTCCTGGGCCTGTCGGCCACCACGCTGACCTTGCTGCGGCACGAGGGGGTCTGGACCGGTTGGGCGACCTCCCTGCGCTTCACTTTGCTGGGGCTGGCTTTGCTGTGGAGCTTGCGCCTGGTCTGGCGGCTGGTCGGCCAGCGCGCGCAGTCGCCCTGGCGCCGGGCCCTGGCGCTGTCGATGGTGGCGGCCGGCCTGCTTCCCTTCTGTATTGCCTGGGTCCTGTTTTTCGTGGTCTGGTAAGCGGCGCCGGGCCGCTGCGACGTCCTTGCCGACGTTGAAGGCCCTCAGCCCGCCTCCGGATTTTTCTTGAACGGACTGTGCTCGGCAAGCTCGCCGATGTAGGCATCGACGGCGGGGCTTTCGCGCGCCAGAAAATCCGCAATGGCTTCGGCGTAGCGGCGATCCGATATCCAGTGCGCGGAACAGGTTTTCACCGGCAGCATCCCGCGCGAGAGCTTGTGCTCGCCTTGCGCACCGCCTTCGAATACCGCAAGCCCGCTGTCGATGCAGTAGGCGATGCCCTGCATGTAACAGGTTTCGAAATGCAGGCCGGGAATGTAGCGCATGCTGCCCCAATAGCGTCCATACAGTGTCCGCTCGCTGCGCAGGTTCAGCGCCGATGCCACAGGCTTGCCCTCTTGCTCGGCAAGCACGAGCACCATGCTTTCGGGCATGGCGCCGCGCAGCTGCTGGAAGAATTCCGGAGTCAGGTAGGGCGCGTTGCCGTGTTCCAGATAGGTCTGTGTATAGCAGCGGTAGAAGAAGTCCAGCGCTTGGTCGTCGATGTCGCGGCCCTGCAGCCAGCGAAACTGTACGCCGGCCTGCATGACCTTCTTGCTGTCCTGCTTAAGCTTCTTTCTTTTCTGCTGGTTCAGGCCGCCCAGGAAATCGTCCAGGCTGCCGTAGCCCTGGTTGAACCAGTGGAACTGCACATTCCGGCGAAACAGGAAGCCCGCTTCCTCCAGGGCCTTGCTGTCCTCCTCGCCCGGAAACAGGATGTGCAGCGACGAAACGCCGTTCTGCTCGCTTATTTCGATGGCCTTGCGCGCCAGCAGGACACGGTCTTCATGGCTGGCCGCCAGCAGGCGCGGCCCCGGAACGGGAGTGAAGGGAATCGCGCCCAGCAGCTTGGGATAATAGTTCAGGCCTTGCCGCTCGAAGGCCTGCGCCCACGCATGGTCGAAGACATATTCGCCGCGCGAATGGAACTTCAGGTACAGGGGCATGGCGCCGGCCAGGCCGTTGCCCCGGTGCATCAACAGAAAATGCGGCGCCCAGCCGGTTTGCGGAGTTGCGCAGCCGGTGTCGTCCAGCGCCAGCAGGAATTCATGGCGGACCAGGGGATGGTCGCCCGCCAGCCGGTTCCATTGTGCGGCGTTAATATCATGCAGGCGGCGGGTGAGGCTGAAACGTACGGGCAAGGCTGTCGATGTGCGTTGAGCGGTGGAGCGTGGCGGTTGACGATGGCTGCAGATGCAAGTGTAGTCCATGGGCCGGCGTGCACGCGCAAGACCCGCGCTTCTTCATGTTTCAAATTTGGAGTTCAAGACCGGCCATGAGCGGCAAGATACCTGTGACTGTCATTTCGGGCTTCCTGGGCAGCGGCAAGACGACCCTGCTCAATCGCCTGTTGAGATCCGAAGCGGGCGGCGGCCTGGCGCAGGGCACCGTGGTGCTGGTCAACGAGCTGGGCGACGTGGGGCTGGACCATGGGCGCGTCCAGCATGTCAGCGATACGGTCGTGCTGCTCGATTCCGGCTGCCTGTGCTGCGCACTGCGGGGCGAGCTGGCCGATACCCTGCGCCGGCTTTTCATGGATGCCCTGCACAAGAAGACTCCGCCATTTTCCCGCGTCCTCATCGAAACGACGGGCATCGCCGACCCCGCCCCCGTCATCTATACGCTGCGGTACGAACGCTTCCTGGCCGAACGCTACCGCTATGCCGGCTGCCTGTCCGTCGTCGACGGCCTGAACGGACTGGCGCAACTGGAGCGGCACCCCGAGGCTGCGCAGCAGGCCGTGCTGGCCGATGCCCTTATCATCGGCAAGACCGACCTGGCTAGCGGGGCGCAAATCGATGCCTTGCGGCAGGCCCTGACCGCTCTCAATCCCGACGCGCCGCAATACGATGTCCGGTCCTTGCCGGACCCGCGGGAACTGCTGTCGCCGGCCAGCCGGCACGCCGAAGGAAGAGCAAGGAAATCGGGCTTATGGGCTGGACGGACGATGCGGCCGCGGGGCACCGGGCATTCGGGCGTCGAGACCCTGACACTGGCCTGGCATGAGCCCCTGGCCCGCTCGCACGTCATGCGGACCCTGGAGGCGCTGTGTTCGGATGAGGGGCTCGATCTGCTGCGCATCAAGGGTCGGGTGTGGTTCCAGGGCCAGGCGCAAGCCTATGCGGTCCATGCGGTGCACAGGCAGCTGTATCCCATGACGGCCATGGAGGACGCAGAGGCGGAAGCCTCGTCGGTGCTGGTGTTCATTTTCCGTGACCTGGACAAGGCCGTGCTTGGCGCCCAGGTGCTGGCCGGGCTGCCGGGCGGCGCGCCGCCATCCGAGGCAGGGGCAATGTCGCCTGCCCACAACTTTGTGAAGTGAATTCTTGCAATGAGCGCGCGCAGATGGTGTAATTGAACTGTTACCGCCACCAGGTCGGGCACGTTGCCATCGAACATCGTCGCCCTGCTGTCTGCCCAGGTTTTTAATTAAACGACACGCATTCCAAGCACCTGCTGGCCCAGGCCCGCGATGATTCCAATTCTCCGGCCAAGCGCAATATAAATTGAATAATCTTTAAGCAAGCGTCTATCGCATGTGTCGGCTTTGCCCATTTTCCGGGCATGCCCCTGACGGATCGAAAGCGCTTGAATTGCAATATTTCACAGTAGTCGGCTGCTTTTTCGTGGACGAATTCGCGCCCGGTTCCCAGAATCGGCCCGAGCATTCGAGCCTAGCCGTTTGCTGAAACAGGAATAATGACTATTACCCCGTCACAATCCGGCTTGCCGGGAATTCATGCAACCGACCAGTACGGCGCGCCGCCACGGGTGGCGGTGCTTTTCTACGCAATTCTACGGTTCGTGGCGCGCGTCATGAGCGCAGCGCAAGCCGCTTGCATCGCAGGCTTGGCCCGGGCCCAGGTTTCCGCCCGGAATGCCGTCGCGGTTGCGGTTCGCCCCTTGGGGCAGGCCATGCCGGCCCTGACGATGCCCGCGGTCTCGATGCGTGCCGCGTCGATATCGTCGATGATTCTGGCATTGTCGGCCCTGTCGGCCCAGATTTCGTCGACACAAACGTCGACACAAACGTCGACACAAATGACGTCGACACAAATGAAAATGGGCCGATTGCGCGCTGCAATCGACCCATTCCTGAAACTGGTTGCGGGGACAGGATTTGAACCTGTGACCTTCGGGTTATGAGCCCGACGAGCTGCCAGACTGCTCCACCCCGCGTCTGAAGAAATAGATATTAACCCACTCATTAATTTAATGCAAATCAGGCGGGCTTTTGCCCCACCTTACCGATGACTGAAACCGAGATCATCCGTGTGCTGGAAACAGCGCTTTTATGCGCCGACCAGCCCATGCCCCTAGCAGAGCTGCGCAAGCTGTTCGCAGCCGAAGACTTTTCCAGCGATGACATGCACCGCTATCTGTCCGCCCTTCAGGCGGACTGGAGCGATAAAGGCCTTGAGCTGGTCGGCCTGGCCTCGGGCTGGCGCTTCCAGAGCCGCCCCGAGATGCAGCGCTTTCTTGCGCGGCTCAATCCCGAGAAACCGCCCAAGTACTCGCGCGCGGTCCTCGAGACCCTGGCCATCATCGCCTGGCGGCAGCCGGTGACGCGCGGCGACATCGAAGACATTCGCGGCGTCACGGTCTCGTCGCAGATCGTCCGGACGCTGGAAGACCGTGGCTGGATCGAAGTGCTGGGCCACCGCGATGCGCCGGGCCGGCCGGCGCTGCTGGGGACGACCCGCCAGTTCCTGGACGACCTTGGCCTGAAGGCGCTGGACGAACTCCCCGAGCTTGAATCGCAAGAGGCCGTCGTCGCCCTGGCCGGGCTGGAACTGGAAGAGATAAGCGATGCCGAAACCGCCGGCGCCCCGGCGGAAAGCGAGGCCCCCGCGGCCGAATCCGCTGAAAACGGCGAAGTTCCGGCTGCCGGCACGGAAGAAGAGATGGCGGCGGCCGAGCCGCCGTCCGACGAGCAGGTCGCCATTGCAACGATAGACCATGACGGGGGCGAAGCCTCCCGGCTGGACGAACAGGTAGAAACGGAGCACCCGAACAAAAATGACTGAAGCAAACGAAGAATACAGCCTGCCCGCGGGCGATGCCGCCCATGATGGAAATGCGAATGCCGGAGACGAGTCCAGGCCGGCGGCGCCGCGCGGCCGAGGCCGCAAGTTGCGGACTCCATTCCGCCGGCGGCGCGGCGATGCCCAGGCCGAATCCGCCCCGGGCGGCGAAACCGGCCAGCCTGCGGAGCAGGCCGTGCCGGAAGACGCGGACAGCCCCGCTCCGGCCGCCAAGCCGGCCCGCAGTCCCCGTCGCCGCAAGCCGGCCGCCGCCACCAGCGCTCCGGATGGCGCAAGCGATGCCGCCGCAGCCGCCGGCGCTCCCGAAGGCGCCGGCGGACGCCGCAACGGCCGGGGCGCCCGACGGGCCGATACGGCCGAGAACGAGCAGGAAGCGGAACAGGCCCTGGCCTATCTTGACGGCGCTCCGGCTATGGCGCAGCGCCTGGGCAAATACCTGGGCAGCGACGCGCTGATGCCCAAGCTGCACAAGGTGCTGGCCGACGCCGGCATCGGCTCGCGCCGCGAAATGGAAGAACTGATCATTGCCGGCCGCGTATCGGTCAACGGCGAACCCGCCCATATCGGCCAGCGCGTCGCCGCCAACGATCAGGTGCGGGTCAACGGCCGGGCCATAAGCCGGCCCAACGCCAAGAAGCCGCCGCGCATCATCCTTTACCACAAGCCGGCCGGCGAGATCGTCAGCCACGACGACCCGGAAGGGCGCGCCACGGTCTTCGCCCGCCTGCCCAAGATGCGCGTGGGCAAATGGCTTTCGGTCGGCAGGCTCGACCTGAATACCGAAGGCCTGCTGATTCTCACCACGTCGGGCGACCTGGCCAACCGCTTGATGCATCCGCGCTATGGCGCGGAGCGCGAGTACGCCGTACGCGTGCTGGGCGAGCTGGGCGATGAGCAACAGGCCAGCCTGCTCAAAGGCATACAGCTGGACGATGGCATGGCGCAGTTCGGCTCGCTGGAGTACCTGGGCGGAGAAGGCAGCAACCGCTGGTATCGCGTCACCCTGAAGGAGGGGCGCAACCGCGAAGTGCGCCGCATGTTCGAGGCGGCGGGCGTTACCGTCAGCCGTTTGATCCGCACCCGTTTCGGCGAAGTGGTTCTGCCGCGCACTTTGCGCCGTGGCCGCTGGGAAGAGTTGGACGGCTCCATCGTGACCGCCCTGATGTTGCAGCTGGGGCTTCTGCGGGAAGACGATTCCGAAGGCTTCGAAGGCCGGGGAGGGCGCCGCGAGCGCCAGCCCGCTACGCACGACAGCGCCTTGCCTCCCGGCTTCGGCACGATGGAACGCAATGGCATGAACGGCGCCAAGGTAAGCCGCCGCGGCAAGCTTTCGGGCGGCCGTGCGACGCGCGGAGTGGCGGGTGAAAGCTATCCGTCCGATCCTTACGGCACAGGCCTGATGTTCAGCGGCGGCCTGGCCAACGGCCATCCCAACGGCAATTCGACCGGGGCGCGCAAGGCGGGCGGCCGCGGCAAACGGCCGGCGGGCGCCGCGCGCGGGCCCCAGGCCGAAGGCGCGGCCACCGACGCAAGGCGCCGCGGCCCCGGTGCGCGTTCGCCCAAGGCGGGCGGCAAGGCGGCGCCGCGCGCGGGCCAGGCCAAGGGCAAGTCCAATCCCAAGGCCGGCAAGTCGGCGGCGCGGCCCAAGTCCGCCGCTCCGCGCGGCGACGATTGGCAGCCTCGCAGCGCGTCGGCCCATGAATCCCATTTGGGCAAGCTGGGCGGCGGCCGCGGCCGCTAGCATGCCGGTTGCCTGGCCAAACGGCACGCTCCGCATCGACAGGCCGATGCGGGCCGGAGCCCCAGCGCTCCCTTGTGTTGCTTTTTAAGTGTAAGGCCCAGACATAACAGGAAATTTTCTTATTTTCTGTTAGAATGTAGGGCTTTACAGCTATATTGTTTTTGTCGTGGGCGTGGTTGCGGCGGTTGGTTGAGGCTGTTTCCCGCCGCCAAGCCGTTTGCAGGCTGACAATGATAGCGGCACATTTTCGGATGCGTCACGACGTGCCGGCTTGGTCATGGTTTTTGAGTTCGCGGGCGGCGTCCCGGGGTTCATGTGCCGGACGCATGCTGGGGTACGCCGCAGATGCGATAACAGTGGGCTGGGGCATACAGCCCATTTTTTTTGGATTTTATGGCAGATATATTCGCTTTGACTCAAGAGGCTCTGGCCGGTATGGATATCGAGCTTGTCGACGTGGAACGCGCCCCGCTCGGGCTTTTGCGTGTCACGATCGACCGCCCCGAAGGTGTGCGAATCGAAGACTGCGAGCAGGTTTCAAAACAGTTGTCGCGCGTATTCGAAGTGGAAAACATCGATTACAAACGTCTCGAGGTTGGTTCGCCGGGCGTTGACCGTCCTTTAAGGCAGCCCGCCGACTTCATCCGCTTCGCCAATCAGCGAGTCGAGATCAAGCTGCGCGAGGCCGTCGATAACCGCAAGGTGTATGTGGGGCTGCTTCGTGTGAACGAGGGCGCGGCCGATGCGTCCGCCGCCCCGGTTTTCGGTCTTGAACTCGAGTCCCCGTCAGGTAAGGAGCAGGTGCTCAGCTTCACCTTCGATGACGTTGATCGTGCCAAATTGGATCCCATTCTTGATTTCAAGGGTAAAAAGCGATGAGTCGCGAAATTCTTTTATTGGTTGACGCCCTAGCGCGTGAGAAAAACGTGGCGCGCGAAGTCGTTTTCGGCGCGCTCGAAAACGCCTTGGCGTCCGCGATGAAAAAGCGCTTCAAGGAAGACGCCGATATCCGGGTCACCATCGATCGGACCACCGGCGAGCATGAAGGCTATCGCCGCTGGCTGGTCGTGCCCGACGACGCCGGCCTGCAAGAGCCCGATCAGCAGGAAATGTATTCCGACGCCCAGGAAATCGTTCCGGGCATCGAAGTGGGCGATTACATCGAAGAGCCCCTCGAACCCGAAGAATTCGGGCGCATCGGCGCCCAGGCCGCCAAGCAGGCCATCTTGCAGAAGATCCGCGACGCCGAGCGCGAACAGGTCCTGAACGACTTCCTCGAGCGGGGCGAAAACATCGTTTCCGGCACGGTCAAGCGCATGGACAAGGGTGACGCCATCATCGAAACCGGCAAGATCGAAGCACGCCTGCCGCGCAGCGAGATGATACCCAAGGAAAATATCCGTGTGGGCGACCGTATCCGCGCCTGGGTGCACAAGGTCGATCATACGGCCCGCGGCCAGCAGGTCATTCTGTCGCGCACGGCGCCCGAATTCATCCGCCAGTTGTTCGAGAACGAAGTGCCCGAGATCGAGCAGGGCCTGCTTGAAATCAAGGCGGCCGCCCGCGACGCCGGCGTACGCGCCAAGATTGCCGTGGTCGCGTACGACAAGCGCATCGATCCCATCGGCACCTGCGTGGGCATGCGCGGTTCGCGCGTGACGGCGGTGCGCAACGAGCTGGGCGGCGAACAGGTCGATATCGTCCTGTGGGCCGAGGATCCCGCCGAATTCGTCATCGGCGCCCTGGCGCCGGCCCATGTCGAATCCATCGTGGTCGACGAAGACAAGCATGCCATGGATGTCGTGGTCGATGCGGAAAATCTGCCCAAGGCCATCGGCGCGCGCGGACAGAACGTTCGCCTGGCCTCCGAGCTCACCGGCTGGCAGATCAACATCATGACGCCGGAAGAAAGCCAGAACCGTCAGGAAGAAGAGCGCGCCGAGCTGCGCCAGGCCTTCATCAGCAAGCTCGACGTCGACGAGGAAGTCGCAGACATCCTCATAGACGAAGGCTTCACCGGCCTGGAAGAAATCGCCTACGTGCCCTTGCAGGAGTTGCTCGAAATCGAAGCCTTCGATGAAGACACGATCAACGAGCTGCGCACCCGCGCACGCAACGCGCTGCTTACCGAAGCCATTGCCCAGGAAGAGCGTGTGCAGACCGTGGCGCAGGATTTGCTTGAAATCGAAGGAATCACGCCCGAGCTGGTCGCCAAGCTGGCCGACAACGAGGTCCTCACCCTTGACGACCTCGCCGAGCTGTCGACCGACGAGCTGTCCGAAATTTCCGGTCTGTCCGAAGACGACGCCAGTCAGATGATCATGCGCGCCCGGGCACATTGGTTTGATGACGACGCCTGACACCCATGTTGCATGAGCCAGGGTGTGTTTATTGAAAAATAGTTGTAGTAAGCAAGAGAGAGTCGAATGCCGAGTAACACCGTCGCCCAGTTCGCTGTTGAACTGAAAATGCCTGCGAACGTACTGCTGGAGCAGTTGCGTTCGGCCGGCGTTGAACTCAAGTCGGTTGACGATGCCGTCACCGACGCGGACAAGGCGAAACTCCTTGAGTCGTTGCGCCGCGCCCATGGCGGGAGCGAGGGCAAGAAAATCACCCTGACTCGCCGTCAAACCTCCGAAATCCGGCAGGCCGACGGCTCTGGCCGTTCGCGTACGATTCAAGTGGAAGTGCGAAAGAAGCGCGTGTTCGTCAAACGCGATCCTGCTGAATTGGTGGCCGAAGCCAAGGCCGATGCCGTCGAGCCCGCGCCGCAGACTCCTCAGGCCGAAGCGCCTGCTCCGGTCGTGGCGCCCGCCGTCGCGCCCGAGGCCGCCCCGCGCGAATCCGATCAGGTTTCCAGCTCCGACGCCGTTCAAGCGCAAGAGCCTGCCGTCGTCCCCGAGCCGCCCGCCACGGCGGCCGAGCCCCAGGCCGAAAGCGCCGTGCAGCCGCAAGCCCAGGAAGAAGCCCCGGCTCCGGCCGCTGCCGACGAGGCCCCCCAGGCGCCTGCGCAGCCCGAAGCGGCCGAGCCCGTCGCGCAAGACGAGCCCGCGCCCGTCCAGGCCGCCGCGTCCGATGACGCCGCGCCTGTCCAGGACAGCCCTGAAGCCGCATCGGAACCTGCCGAAGCGCCCGCCGCCGAAAGCGGCAAGCCGGCCGCCAAGGGCGCCGTGCGTTCGGCCAAGAGTGCTGCCAAGCGTCCCACCGCCGAACCCGCTGTCGATGAGGACCGCGAGCGCGCCCGCCGCGCCGCCGAAGCGGAAGCCGCCGCCCTGCGTGAAATGCTGAACCGGCCCCGCAAGGTCCTGAAGGCCCCCGAGCCCGAGGCCGGCGGTATTTCCGGCACACTGCACAAGCCCGCCGGCGCCAAGGGCGCCAAGAAGGACGGCAAGGCCGCCACGGGCGACAAGAAAGTCATCAAGGCGTCCGAAGTCTCGTCCTCCTGGACCGACGACAGCGGCCGCAAGAAGCCCGCGGCCAAGGCCGATGCGGCGCCGGCCAGTCCCAGCCGCGACGGCTGGCGCGCGGGCGGCAAGGCCGGCGGCAAGGGCGCCAAGGGCGGCAACGCCCGTGGACGCGGCCGCAATGCCCAGCCCGAGCGCAAAGAGCAGCAGCCGGCTGAATTCATCGCTCGCGAAGTCCACGTGCCCGAAACCATTTCTGTGGCCGACCTGGCCCACAAGATGTCGGTCAAGGCCGCCGAGGTCATCAAGCATCTGATGAAGCTTGGTCAGATGGTCACCATCAACCAGGTGCTGGACCAGGAAACGGCCATGATCGTGGTCGAGGAGCTGGGCCATACGGCCATTGCCGCCAAGCTGGACGATCCCGAGGCCTTCCTGGAGATCGCCGAAGGCCCCGAGGCCGAAGCTTTGCCGCGCGCGCCGGTGGTCACCGTCATGGGCCACGTCGACCACGGCAAGACTTCGCTGCTGGACTATATCCGCCGTACCAAGGTCGCCTCCGGCGAAGCCGGCGGCATTACGCAGCATATCGGCGCCTACAACGTCAAGACCGATCGCGGCATGGTGACCTTCCTGGACACCCCGGGACACGAGGCGTTCACCGCCATGCGCGCACGCGGCGCCCAGGCAACCGACATCGTCATCCTGGTGGTGGCCTCCGACGACGGCGTGATGCCGCAAACCAAGGAAGCCATACACCACGCCAAGGCGGCCGGCGTGCCGCTGGTCGTGGCGATCACCAAGATCGACAAGCCCGACGGCAATCCCGAACGCGTCAAGCAGGAACTGGTCGCTGAAGAGGTCGTGCCTGAAGAATACGGCGGCGACGTGCCCTTTGTCGGCGTGTCCGCCAAGACGGGCGAAGGCATCGATGCCTTGCTGGAGAACGTTCTGCTGCAAGCCGAAATCCTTGAACTGACCGCGCCGGTCGATGCGCCCGCCAAGGGCATCGTGATCGAAGCGCGCCTGGACAAGGGCCGCGGCCCCGTGGCCACCATCCTGGTCCAAAGCGGCACGCTGAACCGCGGCGACGCGGTGCTGGCGGGCGCAAGCTTCGGCCGGGTCCGCGCCATGCTGAACGAAAACGCCAAACCGGTCACCAGCGCCGGTCCCTCGACGCCCGTCGAGATCCAGGGGCTTACCGAAGTGCCGGCCGCGGGTGACGAAGTCATCGCCATGGCCGACGAGCGCAAGGCGCGCGAAATCGCCTTATTCCGCCAGGGCAAGTTCCGCGACGTCAAGCTGGCGCGCCAGCAAGCGGCCAAGCTCGAGTCCATGTTCGACAACATCGGCGAAGGCACGCAGACCCTGGCTCTCATCGTCAAGACCGATGTGCAGGGTTCGCAGGAAGCGCTGGTGTCGTCGCTGACCAAGCTTTCCACCGACGAAGTCCGCGTGCAGGTCGTGCACGCGGCCGTGGGCGGCATCTCCGAAAGCGACGTCAACCTGGCCATCGCCTCGCATGCGGTTGTCATAGGCTTCAACGTGCGCGCCGAGCAAAGCGCCAAGAAACTGGCCGAGCACAACGGCATCGACCTGCGCTACTACAACATCATTTACGATGCGGTGGACGACGTGCGCAACGCGATGTCCGGCATGCTGGCACCCGAGAAGCGCGAGGAAGTCATCGGCATGGTCGAGATCCGCGAGGTCTACAGCCTGTCGCGCGTGGGCAATATCGCCGGCTGCATGGTGCTGGACGGCGTGGTGCGACGCGACTCGCAGGTACGCCTGCTGCGCAACCACGTGGTCCACTGGAGCGGCTGGATCGATTCGCTGCGCCGTTTCAAGGACGACGTCAAGGAAGTCAAATCCGGCTTCGATTGCGGCATTACCCTGAAAGGCAATAATGACATCGAAGTCGGCGACCAGCTCGAAATCTTTGAAATCAAAGAAATCGCCCGGACACTGTAATCATGGGTCGTCATAAATCCAAGCCCAATCCGGGTCGCAATACCCGGCTGGCCGACCAGATCCAGAAAGATCTGGCCGGCCTGATACAGCGCGAGATCGATGTTTCGCGCGCGGGCCTGATCACGCTTACCGGCGTCGAGCTGTCGGCCGATTACGCCCATGCCAAGGTGTACTTCACCGTCATGGGCGCCGAGCCCGAGGCCGCGACGGCGGCGCTGGCCGAGAAGGCGGGCTGGCTGCATTCCCTGCTTTTCAAGCTGCTGCACATCCATACGGTACCCACACTGCGCTTCATCCACGACGAACAAGTGGTTCGTGGCATCGAACTGTCGCAACTCATCGACCGGGCCAACCGCCCCCAGGCCGAACCCTTCAAGCCCTCGGAGCCCGAGGACCCCGACGAACAGCCCTAGGGGGCTGTCGTTTTTGCATGGAACTATAAACGATGGCTTCCCGACGCGGGCAGATGCTCGATGGTGTCCTGTTGCTGGACAAACCGGAAGGTTTGTCCAGCAATCATGCCCTGCAGCGCGCCAAAAGGACGCTGGATGCGCGCAAGGCGGGGCATACCGGCACGCTGGATCCGTTCGCGACCGGCCTGCTGGTCTGTTGCCTGGGCCGGGCCACCAAGATTTCCGGCCACATGCTCGAGGCCGACAAGGGCTATACGGCCACCTTGCGCTTTGGCGAGGAAACGGATTCAGGCGACCTGACCGGGCATATCGTCTCGCAGGCGGCCGAGGGATTCAGCGGTGTCGGGCGCGACGAACTGGACGCGGCGCTGGAGGAATTCCGGGGCGAGATCGAACAGATACCGCCGATGTATTCGGCCCTGAAGCGCGACGGCAAGCCGCTCTATGAGTACGCGCGTCAGGGAATAGAGCTGGACAGGCCTGCCAGGAAAGTCACCATTCACAAGCTGGAACTCTTGAGCCTTGACGGGCTTGAGGCGGACATTGCGGTTCAGTGCAGCAAGGGCACGTACATACGGACGCTTGCGCAGGACATCGGCCGCCGCCTGGGTTGCGGCGCCCATTTGAAGGCTTTGCGGCGCACCCGCGTCGGGCCGTTCAAGCTGGACGACGCCATCGGGCTGGATGCGTTGCAAGCCATGCCCGCGCCTCAAACCACTTTAATCGCACTCGATGCCTTGCCCGCCGGCCTATTGCCAGCAACCACCAAACAAAAGGATGAAGAATTATGAATCGCGCTTTGCGCAATGTGGCAATCATTGCCCACGTCGATCACGGTAAAACCACACTCGTCGATCAGTTGCTGCGCCAGTCCGGCACCTTCCGCGACAACCAGCACATTTCCGAGCGGGTCATGGACTCCGGCGATATTGAAAAAGAACGCGGGATCACCATTCTGGCCAAGAACTGCGCGGTCCAGTACGAAGGCACGCACATCAACATCATCGATACCCCGGGACACGCCGACTTCGGCGGCGAAGTGGAACGGGTGCTGTCCATGGTCGACGGCGTGGTGCTGCTGGTCGATGCCGTGGAAGGTCCCATGCCCCAGACCCGCTTCGTGACGCGCAAGGCCCTGGCCTTGGGCCTGAAACCCATCGTGGTGGTCAACAAGATCGACCGTCCGGGCGCTCGCCCCGACTTCGCCATCAACGCGACCTTCGATCTGTTCGACAAGCTGGGCGCCACGGAAGAGCAGCTGGATTTCCCCATCATCTATGCATCGGGCCTGGCGGGCTATGCGGGCTTGACCGAAGATGTGCGCGAAGGCGATATGCGGCCTCTGTTCGACGCCATACTGAAGTATGTGCCTCAGCGCGAAGACAATCCCGATGCGCCCCTGCAAATGCAGATCATCTCGCTGGACTACAGCTCTTATGTGGGCAAGATCGGCGTGGGCCGGATCAATCGCGGGCGGCTCCGCGCGGCGCAGGACGTCGTCGTCAAATTCGGCCCCGAAGGCCAGCCCATCAAGGCGCGCGTCAACCAGGTCCTGAAATTCAAGGGGCTGGAGCGTGAGCAAGTCGAGGAAGCCCAGGCCGGCGATATCGTGCTGATCAACGGCATCGAGGATATCGGCATCGGCTGCACCATTGTGGACCCGGCCAACCCGGAAGCGCTGCCCATGCTGCGCATCGACGAACCCACGCTGACCATGAACTTCATGGTCAACACCTCGCCGCTGGCAGGCCGCGAAGGCAAGTTCGTGACCAGCCGCCAGCTGCGCGACCGCCTGGATCGCGAGCTCAAGTCCAACGTGGCCTTGCGCGTCAACGATACCGACGACGACACGGTGTTCGAAGTGCATGGGCGCGGCGAACTGCACCTGACCATCCTGCTGGAGAACATGCGGCGCGAAGGCTACGAGCTGGCCGTGTCGCGTCCGCGCGTGGTCTTCAAGGAAGAGGACGGCGTCAAGCTGGAGCCCTACGAACTGCTGACGGTCGACGTGGAAGACGGCCATCAGGGCGGCGTCATGGAAGAGCTGGGCCGCCGCAAGGGCGACCTGCAGAACATGGAAAACGACGGGCGCGGTCGCACGCGCCTGGAATACCGTATTCCCGCGCGGGGCCTCATCGGCTTCCAGAGCGAATTCATGACGCTGACTCGCGGCACCGGTTTGATGAGCCATATTTTCGACGACTACGCCCCCATGCGCGAAGGCGGCGTCGGCGATCGGCGCAATGGCGTACTGATCAGCCAGGACGAGGGCGGGGCAGTCGCCTATGCCTTGTGGAAGCTGCAGGATCGCGGCCGCATGTTCGTTTCTCCCCAGGACCCCTTGTACGAAGGCATGATCATCGGCATACACAGCCGCGACAATGACCTGGTGGTCAATCCCATCAAGGAAAAGAAGCTGACCAACGTGCGCGCATCGGGCAAGGACGAGCATATCGACCTGATTACGCCCATACAGCTGACGCTGGAATACGCCGTCGAGTTCATCAACGACGATGAACTGGTCGAAGTCACGCCCAAGTCGATACGCTTGCGCAAGCGCTACCTGCAAGAGCACGAGCGCCGCCGCGCGTCGCGGGATGCCGCTTGATTTTGACGTAGCGGAAAGCAGTAAGCAAGGCGCCTTCGGGCGCCTTTGTTATTGTTTCTTTTCTGGGGAATTTTCGGTTCTCTTGGTTGTGCACTCTTTATGGCCTGTGAGTGTGTGGCGATGGGGCGAGTTCGTGGTCATGGCCTTGAGTGTGGAGTGTCAGCTTGTTGAACCGGCGCAGCCGGTGGGCAGGGGCCGGGCTCCTATCGCTGCGCCCCTTCGGGGTTCCCTTGCAGCCGCTTTGCGCCGGGGTCGGGCGCGAACTCGCAAAAATCGGTCCCCCGGACCGATTTTGTGCTCAGACATGCGCGCCCTCTTA
>Ga0182739_1000148_pt1 | contig 136796 bp, 131 predicted proteins | sample eDN5th30CBELigBY_FD_128873 | JGI IMG/M metagenome (GOLD analysis project Ga0182739, IMG submission 128873) | Enriched backyard soil microbial communities from Emeryville, California, USA - eDNA 5th pass 30_C BE-Lig BY (version 2) (version 2) | ecosystem: Environmental > Terrestrial > Soil >...
GGCATCAATGAGATCGCTACGCTAAGTTATTGATATCTTGTTCGTTTTTTCGGCATCAATGAGATCGCTACGCTAAGTTATTGATATCTTGTTCGTTTTTTCGGCATCAATGAGATCGCTACGATAAGTTTCTTTTATATGCAATATGGTCACTTGGCGTGCCAAGAAAGTTCATTGATTTACCTTCGGTGAGCTCCGAGTGCTGTTCTCCGCGACCGCGGGAGGTTTTCTACAGCGGAAAATTAAAAAATTCTTGTAGCTTTGCTTTAGTCGGATGGGTTATCGAAGACTATTGCACCATGAATAAAAATTTAAAACTTATCGTATTGGCTACGATTGTTACCGCCTGTCAAAACCAGCAGGCTATCCAGCCTGCAGAAGAGATCAGTCTTCTACCTTATCCGGCAACGGGAAAAGGAGATGTAACAGATGATTATTTCGGCACGGAGGTGCCAGACCCTTACCGCTGGCTTGAAAACGATATGGCGGATGATACAAAGGCGTGGGTATCGGAGCAAAATAAGGTAACCGAAGCCTATCTGGAGCAAATCCCTTTCCGTGATGCGATTTATAAGCGATTGGAAAAACTGTGGAATTACGAAAAATTCTCCGCACCGTTTAAAGAGGGTGATTATACCTATTTCTACAAGAACGACGGGTTGCAGAACCAAAGTGTGCTGTACCGCCAGAAAGGCGAAGATGGTAATGTGGAGGTTTTTCTTGATCCAAATAAATTTTCGGAAGATGGCACCACGTCCCTAGCCGGTATCGCATTTTCACGCGATGGTAGCCTAGTTGCTTACCAGTTGTCGGAAGGCGGTTCCGACTGGCGTAAAGTTGTCGTTATTCGGGCGGAAGACAAGTCTATAGTAGGTGACACGTTGGTAGACGTGAAGTTCAGCGACCTGGCATGGCGCGGCAATGAAGGGTTTTATTATAGCAGCTACGATAAGCCTGACGAAGGCAGTACACTTTCGGGGGTGACTGATCAGCATCAGCTTTTCTTCCATAAACTTGAGGCCCCGCAAAACGAAGACACGCTTATCTTTGGCGGTTCGAGCACTCCCCGGCGTTATATCGGTGGATACCTCACCGAAGATGAGCGATTCCTCATTATCACCGCAGCTAATACAACCAGCGGTGGCGAATTATATATCCAGGATTTATCCAAATCGGGCAGTCCCATTGTAAATGTGGTCAATAATTTTGAAAAAGACCACGCGATTATCGACAACGACGGCGATAGGTTGTTTATTTACACAAACCTAGATGCACCAAACGGAAAAATCGTTACGGTTGATGCCGATAATCCGAAGCCGGAAAACTGGGTGGACTTAATTCCCGAAGCCAAGCATGTGCTTAATGCTGGCACTGGTGGCGGTAAGATCTTTGCGAATTACCTAAAGGATGCGACGTCTATGGTGTTGCAATATGACCGAAGCGGGAAACTTGAGCGTACCATTGAACTGCCAGATGTGGGTTCGGCAGGGGGCTTCAGTGCGAAAACAACGGACACGGATTTGTATTATTCGTTTACTTCTTATGTGTATCCACCTACCATTTTTAAATATGATATCGCTTCGGGCGAATCCGAATTATATAAAGCGTCGGGTGTGGATTTCGATCCAACGCAGTATGAATCCAAACAGGTGTTTTATACTTCCCAAGACGGCACGAGGGTACCGATGATCATCACGCATAAAAAAGGACTTGTGCTTGATGGAAGCAACCCGACACTACTTTATGGATACGGAGGTTTCAACATTAGCCTGACACCTTCATTCAGCACATCTAATATTATTCTGCTTGAGCAGGGAGGTGTATATGCCGTAGCTAATCTGCGTGGCGGTGGTGAGTATGGCCAGAAATGGCATGAAGCCGGCACAAAACTCCAGAAGCAAAATGTATTTGACGACTTCATTACAGCCGCTGAATACCTCATTGATGAAGGATATACGTCACCCGGAAAGCTGGGTATCGCAGGTGGTTCCAACGGTGGTTTGCTGGTGGGGGCGGTTATGACACAGCGGCCTGAATTGTTCAAAGTGGCCCTGCCGGCTGTGGGTGTGTTGGATATGCTGCGTTACCATAAGTTTACGGCGGGGGCAGGATGGGCTTACGATTACGGGACTGCCGATGATAATGCCGAAATGTTTAACTATTTGCATATGTACTCGCCTTACCATGCGCTGAAAGCCGGTACGGCTTACCCGGCAACGATGGTTACCACGGCGGATCATGACGACCGCGTGGTTCCCGCACACTCGTTTAAGTTTGCCGCGCGCTTGCAGGAATACCACGCGGGACCAAATCCTGTGCTCATCCGTATTGAAACAAAGGCGGGGCATGGCGCAGGTAAACCCACGGCCATGATTATTGCTGAGCAGGCCGATAAATGGGCATTCCTGTTTCAAAATACGGAAACTGCCTATACCGAATGACGAAGTAATTCAAATAAGGGAGCAAATGGAAATTAAACGAGATGACAACGGGAAAAAGGGACAATTCACGGCTTTGGTGGATGAAGAAAAAGCGGGTTTAATGACCTATACATGGGCAGGTGAACATAAATTTATCATTGACCATACCGAAGTGAGCCCCGATTTTTCAGGGCAAGGAATCGGCAGAAATCTGGTGATGGAAGCGGTGGAATTTGCTCGTGAAAATGGGCTCAAAATTCTGCCTCTATGTCCTTATGCAAAAAGTGTTTTTAAGAAAACCCAAGATATACAAGACGTATTATTCTAGCGCGCATTAGTCCCACTGCCAATCACCCCCAATACGTAGTGCCTCTTCGAGGTTGTTGTCTATCATCAGTTTCCAAGCGAAGTATCCTACGGCAGCGGCGATACGGCCGATTTCGCCAAACAACGGCCGAAGTACAGCTAACGCGCAATGGCTTCATGTCCGCGTATTAGGACTGTGGTATCTTTTTCTTAGGAAAAATGAGCGATGCAGCCACACTGATGAATAATATCGACACAATGATGATCAACGAGTGTGAAGTTGTAAAGCCAATACCTGATAGCCAATCATGCAAAAGCATTTTCGCCCCAATGAATACCAGCAGGAACGAAAGACCGGTTTTGAGGTAATGGAATTTATGGATGATGTTGACCAACAGGAAAAACATGGACCGCAATCCGAGAATCGCGAAGATGTTGGAGAAGAATACGATATAGGGGTCTTTGGTTACCGCAAATATGGCTGGAATGGAATCGACGGCAAAGATGAGGTCGGTAAATTCAATGACCAGTAAAACCAAAAACAAAGGTGTAACGTACCGTTTTGCATTCTCCCTATGGAAGAACTTTCCGTTTACGAAGGTGGGATACACAGAGAAATACTTCGACGCAAATTTGACTACCGTATGGTTTTGGGGATCAATTTCTTCTTCTTGGTTTCGATGGATAAACATCATGATGCCTGTGTACACCAGGAACAGACCAAATATATAAAGTATCCATCCGAATTGACTGATCAATGCTGCGCCCAAAAAGATAAAGAGGAAGCGAAGTACAATAGCACCTATAATCCCCCATACCAGTACCTTATGATAATATTGGGTTGGTACACCGAATGAGCTGAAAACCAGTACCATGACGAATATGTTGTCGACGGAAAGCGCATACTCGACTACATAGCCCGTGATGTATTCGAGCGCGAGGTTGCGGCGGTATAGTTCCAAGCTAGCAAGAAAGTCGTCAGGTATTAGGCGGATATTATGTAAGTGCTTTTCTGTAACCTCCGCCAAGCGGGCAAAATCTTCGATATTATGCAGTTCATGGCCCCAAATACGTAGAATGACGTAAAAACCGAGGGCAAAGCTCACCCATACCGCGCTCATAATGGCGGCTTGTTTAAAGCTTACTGCCGAGTTGCTTTTACTAAACAGGCCAAGGTCTATAGCCAGCATGAGAATGATGAAAAGTAAAAAGCCACCAAAAAATAGAAGTTCGTTGCTCATATTATTTATTTCTTTCGGTTGTATATCTTACAAGTTGTTCTAAGCCATGGCGGTAAGCATTGTCGGGCAGATGGGTGAGGATGTTAAAAGCCTCTTGTTGGTATGCCAACATTTGCGAAGAGGCATATTCCATGCCGCCATTTGCCTTTACAAAGGCAATTACTTCGGTTACTTTCTGGGAGTCGTCGTTGTGATTTTTAACCAAGTTGATGATCCGTTGTTTTTCCGGTTTACCCACTTGTTTCAATGCATGGATCAGTGGTAACGTGAGTTTCTTCTCCTTAATGTCGTTGCCCAGCGGCTTTCCGACATCGTCTATGCCGAAGTCGAACAAGTCATCTTTTATTTGAAACGCCATGCCCACTTTTTCACCAAACTGGCGCATCTGTTCGACTGTCGCATCATCGGCACCTGTTGACGCAGCCCCACATGCACAGCAAGATGCGATTAGCGAAGCTGTTTTCTGTCGGATAACCTCAAAATAGATCGATTCATCGATGTCCATGCGTCGGGCTTTTTCGAGTTGCAACAATTCGCCTTCGATGATCTGTTGGACGGCATCACTCACAATCTTGAGCATACCGAAATCGTCGTTTGCAAGTGATAACTGCATGCCTTTGGCCAACAGGAAATCGCCTACCAGCACCGCAACTTTATTTTTCCAAAGTGCATTCACCGAGAAGAAACCACGTCGCACATTGGCATTATCCACCACATCATCGTGCACCAATGTTGCCGTATGCAAAAGCTCTACGAGTGCTGCGCCACGATGGGTGGCGTCATTGATTTCACCGCAAGATCCCGCTGAAAAAAAGACAAACATCGGACGCATTTGTTTGCCCTTACGCTTTACGATGTAATGGGTGATGCGGTCGAGTAGCGGAACGGAGCTCCGCATCGATTCCTTGAATTTATCTTCAAAAATTGTCAGTTCCCTTTCAATGGGCCTTTGTATTTCGCTTAGTTTGAGCATGTAAAACGGTCGGCAGCCATGAATTTAACTTGTCTGTTTCAAAACGGCGCAAGATACTAAGAAATCCACAATAACCTATAGCAGCGCCACCGATTCTTCCAATTCATCGTACCATTGCTGGCCGTATTTACGGACGAGCGGTTCCTTTAAAAAAGTATAGACCGGCACTTGCAGTTCGCAACCTAAGGAGCAGGCCGCATGGCAGATATGCCAGCGATCGTAATGCAGCACGTCGAATTCGGGGTAGGCTGTTGTACGGATCGGGTAGAGGTGGCAGGAGAGCGGCTTCCGCCAGTCGATTTCACCATTTTCATATGCTTTTTCGATAGCACATTTAGTGATTCCGTTTTCCCAGGTCACATAGGCACATTCCTTATGGCCATCCACGCAGGGTGTAGTGAAATCACCGTCAGTATCAACAACGTGCGTACCATGCTCTTCAACCGTGGCGATTCCCTTTTCGGTCATGTATGGCTGCACTTTTGGATACACAGCTGCCAGCACATCGAGTTCTTTTTGTTCGAGGGGCGCACCCGCATCACCTTCCACACAGCAAGCACCGCGGCATTTGCTGAGGTTACATACAAACTCTTCCTTTATCAGTTCTTCACTCACCAATACGGGGCCTACTTCAATCATCATGATCGGTCGTGTTCTTTTTGTCAATTCGCGGGTTCGCCGAGTGGGTATTTCAGTCCTTTTGCGTCGGTCAATTCCAACGTTACCGATCCCACTAAGATTTCCACTTGGGCCTTCACAGGTATGCGGTTGCCATCGTTGGTCACCCAGAGGTATAGACGGCTATCTTTTCGGAAAATCCGGCCAGGTTTTATCTCCGGACTGAATTTAAGACACTCCAGCGTGCCCAGTGATGTTTTAATTGTTTCTACACCAATATACTCAATGCCAAGCGTAGCTATTTCATCGTTGAGGAAATAGGTGAGTTTGAACGACTGTCCTTTTTTTACGTTGGATAAATCGAGATTACGCGCGAAGTAATAGGCCGACAAAAGGTCGAACGTCTGGGCCGATGGACTCTTGAACGTACCCTTATTACCTTTAACGGTTTGGTTGCGGTGATTGAAACTCACAATGTCTGTACGGCGGTAGCTGCCCTCCCGGATGTTTTCGGTATAGTAATGCGGAAGGAAGGTACGCGAATCGATATAGGAGTTGTAGCGGTTATCCACGGTAAAAAAGATGCTAAATGCACTGGAAGTTTGTCCGCGAGCCGAAAGATGGTAACTTTGCGGACTGCTGAATTGGATTTTCGAATCTTCCACCGTCAATGTCCCGGTAGCTGCCGATATCATACCGTAACGCAAGCGGTAACTGAGCTCTTCGCCTGCTTGGAAGGCAGGCTCCTTAAGGTAGGGGAGCGACTGCCCATGCGTTAGAAAAACCGAAGCGAGCACGGCCCAAATGAGGATAAGCATCTTCTTCATATCCTGAAATATACAAATAAAATGCCGCTTTTACCCATTGGTTACGGATACTTTGCGTTTGAAGACAGGTACGGTAGAACAGGGTTCGCCATACATAATGCTTTTGGCTACTTTACTTACCATCGTGGTGAATTTGACAAAAGCGGATTCGGGTATCTCGATATCGCCACACCCTTTTACCACCACCCGCTGGTCGCGGTAATGTTCCATATCTAGCTTTTCCAATGCCCGTTCATAAAGTACCGTCTCCAAGGTGGCAACATCGCCGAAAACGATATCCGTTGCGTAAGGTTCTAATCGGTTGGCGAGGAGCATATACGCCCAGGTAGGAACAATGGCATCTGCCGAGCAGGTAATGGCCACAAACTTACCCTGATATTGCTGCCAATCGTGGGTGTTTACAAATTCCCTGAAGTCCTTCTCACGCAAGATAAGGCCTTGAAACAGGTTGTCTTTGATGTCGTAGACCACCCGTTCACCCTTGGGGGAGAAACTAGCAAGATCTACGGTCATCAGTCCGCTCTGCGCCACTTTATTTACAATGGTTTCCTGTATTTTCATCTCGTTTCAATCATCACAAAAAATCCGGATAACGGATGCCGTTACCCGGATACAAAGGTACGAAATAAAGTTCAGTGCTCGCCTTAAAAGAACCGGGCACGATTGTCGACAATGTCGGCCTTGTCTTGCAATGCTTGGAACGCCAATGACCAGATACGCTGTGACACCGACTGAGTTAGCTGTTGCTTTTGCGCAGTGAGGTCTGTAGGAGCGTCAGGATTTACGAATCCGCTCACTTCAACTACGTACACACCTTGCGAGCCCCTAATGGGTTTCGACGGTTGCTTGGGTTGCAATCCGAAGACCGTGCCCACCACCGTATTTTCTTGGGCCACTCCCGGGATAACCGGGTTGGCGAACACAATGTTTTCTGCTAAGGCTGGGGTTTTACCCAATTTTTGGCCAATCTGCGCGAGGCTGGTTGCGCCGTTGGCAGCCTCTTCGGCTTGGGTAATCAGTTTTTTTGCCTTCACCCGATTGCGCACCACATCTTCTATGTCACTTTTTACGGCAGCCAATGGCAATTGGCCCTTCTCGCGTACGCCAGTGAGTTTTGCCACGATATAATGATTTTCAGATTCATATATTTTGTCGGTGACATCGCCCTTGTCAGCATCGAAAGCCCAACGTAAGAGTTCGCGAGGTACCTCAGTGCCCATCAGATTCGTTTCCATGGCGGTTACATCGTCGGCCTTTTGTACAGACAACCCTTGCTGGGTAGCCGCTTCTTCGAAATCTGAACTGCCGATTTGGCCGAAGAATTGAGTTGCTTGCCGATAGGCAGCTTCCAACGTCTCCCGGCCACTATTTACCTGCTTATCGATGATAGCGGCTTTGACAAATCGCGATGAACCGATCTGATCTTCGACGTTGATGATATGGATTCCAAATTGAGAGGTAGCAATGACCACTTCGCCTTTCTTCGCCCCAAACGCTGCTTTTTCAAATGCAGGAACCATCATGCCCCGCCCGAATGTACCTAACTCACCTCCGTTTATTTTGCTGCCTTCGTCTACACTGAATTGGATGGCTAACGCGGCAAAGCTTTCGCCGTTTTCAATCAATGTCTTGATAGAGTCGGCTTTAGCAGTTGCCTTGTCTACACCGCCTTCGATAGCGGGGTTGAGCAGAATGTGGCTGGCTTTTACCGAATCGGGGCCAACCAACGACTCCACCACCTTTGCGATTTCAAACCGCCCATTGGCGAGCACGGGACCAACTGTCGTACCTACAGCTGCACCAAACAACAAGGTATCTAATGCAGGTCCGAGTTCACCCTGCTTGCGGAAGATGTAGGGATATTTTGTATCGGAATTGACAGCAGCGAATAAGGAGTCTGTTTTCGTTTCTACTAACTGTGCTTTGAGTTCCTCGATGGTGGTTTGTACCCGAACGGTATCCTGGGCGGTAGGGCTAGCATCGAATACCACGTATTCCAAACTGCGAGTTTCTTCGCGGTTTTGGAAAACTCCTTTGTTCTCGTTGTAATATGCCTGATAGTCTTTTTCGGTAATGGTTATGGCGCTATCGGCTAGTGATTGGTAATCGAGCAATATGTATTCAAAATTAGCCAATTTATTACGTTGACTATAAGCTTCATTCGCCTCAAGTGATGTTACGTAAATGCTGTTGCTGACGAGATTGGTGTATTTGGTGCTCAGCCGTTCGTCAATGACATTTTGCAAGAGTGCTTCCCATTGCCCGTGTGCTTCGTGGCCTTGTGGTAAGGTGTTCACCTGTGAAATGAACATGCTGAGTTGATCGCGGTCAAACTGGCCCGTTTGTGGGTTCCGAAATGCCTGCTGGATTTGCATGGAGGGGTCGTCGCCCTGCACGAGGTCATTCAGTTCTGTTCCCCCAACAGAAAGGCCAATACGTTGGACTTCACTTTTCAGCAATTCACGGTTTAAGTATTGGCTCCAAACCTGTTGCACCGCCCACGTCTTCATCTGTGGACTCAAGTTGCCGCCGCCCATCTGCTGCCGGAACATTTCAGAGGTTTGGTCTACCTGTGCATTAAATGCGTTGATATCAATGGTCTCGCCGTTGATGCTGCCAACCTGGTTTTGGTTGCGAGCCCAAAACGGCGTACCGTAGCTGATTATATCCCCTAATAAAAACGCAACAATCGCAAAACCAATAAAGAAAACGATCACCGTTCCCGCGCGGTTGCGTAAATAATTCATCAATCCCATAGCCTGTGTAAAACTGTTTTTTTTAGCTGTTATATTATTGTGTCAAATTCTTGTTTTCAGGTGGTTGCATCCACATTTTTAAACGAGGCGCAAGATACGACTTTTATCAAAAAAAGCGTAAAAAGTTAAATAAAATGCAGATGCTTATCGGAAAGCAGGTCCCTGTCCTGGTTGCAAATAATGCAACGCTGTCATATTGTCGATATAAACGTCAGTGAAATCCCCGTTTGATGTGAAGTAATCGCCCCGCAAATTGTCGCCATCCTTAAAGAAAGCGGTAACGGGTACGTTGTTGTAGAAGGTGTTCTCCTTTTGATCGTGGATGAGTTCCTCTGTCTTGATAACGGCCCCGTCGGCCCGGGTAATAATCACGTTGTCTCTGAATTCGATTAGTTCTTCTTTCTCCTTCTGGATGGCATAATCGGATGTGATGCGTTGGGTTTCCACACTGTTTTCGTCATAAAAAACGATGGTAACACCCTTCTGGAATTCATAATAAGGTTCTTCAACGTTGTAGTGGCGCATTTCGGGTGCCGTCATCTGGGCTTTCACTAACGCTGAATCGCTATATACAACGGTTACGCCCAATGATATATCTACAGGTTCTTCCGCTTGTATCGCGGCAATGCGGTCCACTTCTTTGAGGTCGGTCTCGCAGGCACTTAGCAACACGATGCCCAATAGGGCATATATACTGAAGATCCTTGTATTTTTGCTAAGCATACCCATCTCATGATGATGCGGATCCGCTAATCGTAGTACCTGCGTCTAAACCAACTATCGTTTAGCGTAAATCCTAAGTTGAAGTTAATATAACGTTCGCGCACCAAGTTGTTGGATAAAGTACCCATTTGGCCGAATTCGGTAGCGAAGTTGATTTTATAGAATGATGAGCCAAACAGAGAAGGCAACGGAAAGCCGAAGCCCACGGTCAACGCCATCCGGTTAATGTCTTGATTGTCGATATTGATGTGTGATTTGTCGTACTTGAAACCGAGCCGGTAGTCCACCACACCGAAGTAATTCACCGATGTTACGTCGGGCGTTATTTGGCCGCCGACGGCAAACCCATAGCTATCTGTCAAATGTGGGTTGCTGTCGCCTACCCGATAATCGCTCCACTTGGCATAATTGAAGTCACCACCAACCAGCCAGTTATTGCCTTTGGCGATACTGAATCCGACGCTGTGTTTCATGGGCATGGTAATCCGTTGCTTTAAGCCCTCGTCTACGGAAACGGTATCTACCGGAAGATTTTCTTGATCATCCTCTACACTTGTTGGAGTGCGTGTAATGACCCGGGAGGTGCTGGTATTCAACGGTGAGCCTGCGGTACCCGTGTAACCGACAGTCAAGTTGACGTTGTTACCGAGGGGTTGGAAATACTGCACCCCATAATCAAAACTGAATCCCTTCACGTATTGGCTACTGTCTGTCCGCACATTCAGTGCGCCTACATCACCGGGGAATTCAATCGAGTTTATCCGCTCAAGCGTACCGAAAATATACGAAGCATTGACTCCTACACTGAAATTTTTCGTGATTTGGATGCCATAGCCGAGGTAAGCTTTCGTGGTGCCGCCTGCACCGGCATAGACGGTACGGATATCGGTGGTGTCAATAGTTCCCGGAATAGCGTAACTGAAACCGACATCAGAAAACGGCATAATACCGAAACTGATGCCACCCGGACGGCCTAAAGGTATGCCGAAATTGATATGGCTAAGGGAAAAATTGTATGAATTTTCAACCAAGTCGTTCTTGCTCAGTTCGGTAATGTTACCGAATAGACCCACATCGATCGTGGTAAGTCCTAACGCTGAGTACGAAGCCGGGTTGCCTACGTTAATGTTGCCATACCCGTTTAAATAGCGAATGCCGGTGGTAATACCACCCATCGCGCGTGCCTGTGGCAACGCATCACCGCGCATCTCTCCCAGTCCGTACCGTGAATACGGTGAACTGGTGGTAGCGCGTTGCGCTTGCGTCGTTGTTGAAAACAGGAGTAATAAGGAGAGCGTGAAGGCGCCAGGGATGAAGCGTGCGGTTGTATAAAGGGACTTCGATATGCGGTGCTGCATGTGTTAATTTAAAAACGGGACGATGATGTCGATGAATACCTATTAATTGACAATCAGTAAATTTAATAACCAGAAAAATGTATGCAAAGCTATCTAATTTTTAGTTGCCACAGGACATCCTTTTTGTTAAAAAAGGTTAAACCATTGCTTATAAATCAATTAGAAGAACTGAAAATAAATGATAGTGAGCAGTAGTAAGGTAAATATGCTTTCGTAAAACCATCGTTTCGTGGCGTAACTGAAATAGTAGGTCATGTAAATGGCAATCGGTGGGGCCGCAAGCAGAAAGTGGTTTATAGACCAGTCGGCGTTGAGGTAAAACGAAACTGCGGCTAACGCAAACATGCAAAACAGCAACTGGAATGATTTACGTATGTGAACTACGCTTTTGAAAAGGTTCTGTTTGAGGGTGATGATAAAAAGTACCATGATGGCTATCAAGGGTATTAGCACCAGATAGTCATAAATATCAATGTGGATCGACGTTGGAAAAGGATAGGTGAGTGGTAGCCAAATTTCGTAAAATTCATCCATCCGATCAAACCATAAATAGACCACGCCAAGCAAGAAATAGACCGTACCGAAACCAACGGGTGCAGCCACCCACTCGCGCCAACTGAACGGCCGGAAAATCATCAGGCTACACCACAGGAGCACCAGCATCACAATGAAGGGGAAATAAACCAGACTGCCTAGGGCAACGATCATGCCCAGGTCAAACATCAACGGCTTGATTTCCGTGCGGCGATAGGTGCTAAGCAACTTGTCCAGCATCCAGATGGTCAGAAAATTGCAAATCAGTATCGGCGACAGCACCAGGAAAGGTAGCATGAGGCTCGCCAACGTCATATACATTAAAGCAGGCAGGAAGCTAGACCGGCCCACCAGGTTAAAGCGGTTCACAATTGCATTGACCAACAGCGCCTGAACAATAGTGAGCCCTAGTGTAATGAGTACATTGACTTGCGGCGATATGATTTCAGGCGACAGCTTGCCGGTGAAATTGCTGATGGCGGGCTCGAAAAACACCGGCATAAGATTATCGGGCAGATGCAAAAACACTCCTAAACAGAGCACAAGCCCTACAACAGACAAAATCAGAATGTTTAACGGTGTGTATTTGCGAAACTGATTGATCATTTTGTATACGCCCGATGGCGTTACAAGTATAGTAGTTAATTGACAATTGACCGATGAAAATTGAAAATTAATTCTTCATTGTCAGTCATCAACTTGCTAAGCCACCGGTTCTGATTTTAGTAGGTCGAGCAATTGCTTGATGTTGAGTTTATCGCTTAGGTTGTCATTTTCAGAAAGGTCCGCATCGGGCAGCGCGTTGGCGTAATCCGCTGCTTTGTATCGGTATATCCGCCAGTTGCCCTTATTGTATTCCAGTGCGGTGAGGTTTTCCACCCAATCGCCCGAGTTGAGGTAGGTGACGCTACCTTTTTCGGTTTCGATCACACGGATCTCGGGCTGATGAATGTGGCCGCAGATGACGTATTGGTAGCCTTTTTCAATAGCCAGCGTAGCTGCCGTCACCTCGAAATCATTAATGAACTTCACCGCATTCTTGATGCTGTTTTTGATGCGTTTGGAGAGGCTCATTTTCTCGCGTCCCAGTTTTACAAGCATCCAGTTGACCACGCTGTTCAGTAAAATGAGGCTGTCGTAACCGATGGCACCCAACCGCGCCAGCCATTTTGCGTGCTGCATGGAAATGTCGAATACGTCGCCGTGGAATACCCATGCCCGCTTTTTGCCTACACGGAGAGAGAGTTTGTTGGTCAACGTCAGCGATCCCAGCCGGAAGTCGGAAAACTTACGCAGCATTTCATCGTGGTTGCCGGTGAGGTAGGTCACCGGTACACCATCGGCCACGAACTTGAGTATTTTCCGTACCACCTTCATGTGCGATTCCGGCCAGTACCGTTTGCTGAATTGCCAAATGTCTACAATATCGCCGTTTAGCAGGATTTGTTTCGGTTTGATGCTTTTGAGGTAATGCAAGAGCTCTTTAGCGTGGCAGCCGTAGGTGCCTAGGTGCACATCGGATATAACCACCAAATCTACATTCCGTTTATTCATAAGTTGAGGCAGTTAGTTGTCGTCCGGGTCATCGAATACCACGTCTACGTATTTGATAAAAAGGTAGGTTAATCCTGCTATAAACAGGGTAACGGAGCAAATGATTATTTCCATTAGGTACACTGTCACTTTATGCAAAAGTGCGAAACCAAGGTTAACAGGACGTTATTGAGGTGTTAACCTTTCTGTATATCAAACCCGTTCTAAAAAATAGTACTACAAATCCACATAAATGTAATAGACCCCCAAAGCCCGTCAGCCTACCTTTGCTTACAAATTCTATTTAAGTTGAAACGTTAGGGAAAGAGGATATGAGTAAACAAAAAATCGTGCATCCGGATCGGGATGCCCATTTCGTAACCGGAGCATATTCCGATGGAGTTATCGCAGGAGGTTTCCTGTTCATCAGTGGCCAAGCTGCGGTAGATTTTAAAACGTCCCGGTTTGTACTGGGCACCATCGAAGAAGAAACCGAGCGTACGCTCGATAATATCAAGGCCATCATCGAGGCGGCCGGAGCTACGATGGATGATGTGGTCAAAAGCACCGTCCACCTCAAGGAAATCGATGATTTCGACCGTTTCAATACCGTCTACGGAGCGTATTTCAGTGGCGTGCGGCCCGCCCGCACCACCGTACAATCCGTACTGGCCGAAGGCATCCGGGTAGAGATCGATTGCATCGTCAAGCTTCCTTAGTTGCGTATGGATAATCAAAAGATCAAGTCCATGCCGGTGGGCGTGGTAGGGCTGGGGCTGATGGGCAGCAGCATTGTCGTCGCGTTGTTGGCAGCTGGCCATCGGGTGGTGGCATTAGCTCCCATAGCCGGCGAAAAGGAAAAGGCATCGCGGCACATCACGGATTTGCTCCGCCATGCCGACGCGTCAGCCATGCTGTCCGAGGGAATAGCGGCTTGCGTTAGCCGCCTTCAGTTAGTTGAGGACTACCGACTATTGGCCGACTGCCGCGTGGTGATGGAATGCGTTATCGAAGATAAGCAGATTAAAGAAACCGTATACCAGCAGATTGCCGACGTAGTTTCTACCGTGACGATCATTGCTTCCAATACCTCAGCCATCCCCATCAGTGAATTACAGGCGTTGGTGCCGCACCCGGAGCGGTTTTTGGGCGTCCATTGGGCCGAACCCGCCTACATCACCCGTTTCCTCGAAATTACCTGCGGCAACGACACCGATCCGGCCGTGGGCCAGTTCATGCTTTCTTTGGGCGAAGCGTGGGGCAAGGAGCCGACGTTGTTATTAAAAGATGTCCGCGGGTTCATTACCAACCGCTTAATGTATGCAGTGTATCGCGAGGCCCTCACCTTGGTTGAGCAAGGCCACGTCACGCTAGCCGATGCCGATAAGGCCTTCCGATATGATGCCGGCTCATGGGTTACCATGATGGGGATTTTTGAACGGATTACCCTCGAGGGTGGAGCAAATTACCTTAACGCGTTAACGCGAATACTTCCCCAGCTCAGCAATCGCACCGATGTGCCGGAAATCATGCAGCAGATGGTGGAGCAAGGCGCAAAAGGTATCCACAATCTAAACGGTTTATACCCCTATACCGAAGTTTCGGCAAAGCGGTGGGAAGTCGCCTTTGCTCAATTCAATAGAGATATCTATGAACTGGCCGCCCGGTATAACGCAGAGGCTGTGGCAGAAGACAAAAAAACACCTGTATCATCGTAACATGACGAACAATCGATATCGAGAATCGGCCCGTTTACTGGCGCGGGCCAAGCACGTTTTAGCCAGCGGCGTTTCTTCCGAGTTCCGGAAGTACAATCACCCTCACGCTATTTTCTATTCCCATGGAAAAAGCAGTCGTATATACGATGTAGACGGGAACGAATATTTGGATTTCACCCTCAGCCAAGGGCCGTTGATTGTAGGCCATTCCCACCCCCACGTCGTCGCAGCTATTGCCGACTACTCCGCTACCGGACAGTTGTATGCCGGCCAGCACATCAAGGAAGTTGAGCTTGCCGAAAAGCTCCATGAGCTTATCCCATCGGCCGAGCTGATGCGCTTTTGCTTAGATGGTTCAGAAGCAGTGCAAACGGCTTTGCGCGTTGCCCGTGCCAAAACAGGCAAGCAGAAGTTCCTCCGGTTTGAAGGGCATTACCACGGTTGGTTAGACAACGTGGCGTGGGGCATCAGTACACCCTCGGCAGATGCGCTGGGTAGCCGCGAGGAGCCTACGGTATATGCATGGTCTGGCGGTTTAGCAGCCCGGAGCCGCGACGAATTCCTCGCAATGCCCTGGAATGATTTGGAATTGGTACGGGCGGCCGTGGCCGAGCACCATTCGGATTTGGCGGCCATCATTACCGAACCGGTCATGTGCAACAACGGATGCATTCCTCCGGCTGATGGATTCCTGCAGGGTTTACGAGCTATCTGCGATGAATATGGCATCGCATTGATTTTCGACGAAGTCATCACCGGCTTCCGGCTGGGCCTGAGTGGTGCGCAGGGCTATTACGGGGTTTTTCCAGACCTTGCCATTTTCGCCAAGGCTATCGCCAGCGGTTACCCGATCAGCGCGATTGTGGGCAAACGCGAATGGATGGACGAAATAGCCTCCGCACGGGTTATCCATGCCGGCACGATGAACAGTGGCAACGCCACAGTGGCTGCCGCATTAGCAACCATTGAGGTGTTGGAGCGCGATCCGGATACCTATACCAGGATGTTCCGTCTGGGGCATCGGCTCATGGACGGATTGCGGGCAGCAGCAACAGAAACTGGCCAGCCGCTACTGGTGCAGGGCATGGGACCTATGTTCAATACCGCATTTGCTCCGCTCACCGCTATGCGCGATTACCGGGATACACTCCAAGCCGATAAGGCCAAACTGGGCCGGTTCATTGCCGGATTGCACGACCGGGGCATCCGCGTAATCGGGCGGGGCCTGTGGTACATCAGCGCAGTGCATACCGAAGAGGATATCGATGAGGCCATTTCCGTGGCCCGAGAAGCGTTGCGAGCGCTCTAAAGATAGTTTGAAACAATATAAAATGAACAAACCGAAAGATCATATATTTATAGTTGGCGATGGAGAGCCGACGTATCGGGTGGCCTGCAACATGCTGAATGCCGGCCAGGAGACGGTGTTGCTCACAGCCAGACATGCCGAAGCACGGACCGAAATAACACAAGCAGGTTGCAAAAATACCCATTTGCTTACGCTGCTGGTTGATTGGCCCGCTACCATCACCTGCTCGGTGGCGGTTGCTATCACAGGAGAAAACGCGGCTGTCAAGCTAAGCGTAATACACCAGTTGGCATGCCGTTTAGACAACGATGCCATCATCGCCGTCAACACCGAAAGCATTCCGCTTGACGAGCTGCAGGCAGCGGACGTTGCACATCCCGGGCGTATTTTGGGGTTAAACTGGTGTTACCCCGCCGAACTCACTTTTTTTTTGGAGATTGTAGCCAATGAACAATCAGTCCCACAATATGTCAATCGGCTGGCTACCATTGGCCGAGAGGTATGGGGAAAAGATCCCTACATCGTACATGGCGGTTTCAGCGTCCGCGCCCGGATGATGGCAGCATGGGTTCGCGAAGCGATGTACCTGGTTCAAAATGGACATGCTTCCGTAGAAAGCATAGACCGCGCCTGCCGCAACGATGCAGGCTATTACCTCACATTTGCGGGTAATTTCCGGTACATGGATTTGATGGGTACCTATGCATACGGCATGGTGATGAAAGACCTTAATCCCGACTTGTCTAAGATGACCGATATCCCAAGCGGTATAGAAGGGCAGTTAGCCACCTACACTAGTCACGACTCTGAGGTACGTAAAGCTACGTTAAGCCAGTTCAGCAAAGAAATCCGTCAACTCATATTGAAGTATCCTCATGAAGCGCTTGATTGTTGACGCCCACCTGGATTTGGCGATGAACGCCATGGAGTGGAACCGGGATCTGTCGTTACCGTTGGCCGAAATCCGCAGACGGGAATCGAATATGGATGATAAACCCGATCGTGGCAAGGGTACCGTATGCCTGCCCGCCTTGCGCGAAGGGAAAGTAGGTTTGGTAGTGGCTACGCAATTGGCGCGATTCCGCCCGGCCAGCTACACGCCCACAGCGTGGAACTCTCCCCAGCAGGCTTGGGCGATGACCCAGGCCCAACTCGCGTGGTACCGTGAAATGGAAGCACTGGGCGAAATGGTACAGATTACCGACTCGGCTGGGCTTGAAAACCACTTGGCATTGTGGGCAGACGAAAGCAAGGCCGATAGCGAAAAGCCGGTCGGCTATATCCTTAGTTTGGAGGGGGGCGATTCGTTAGTAGATATTGATTACCTTTATCGGGCCCACGATTACGGTCTGCGTGCGGTGGGCTTGTCGCACTTTGGCCCGGGTAGGTATGCCGATGGCACAAAAACATCCGGGCGGATCCATCAGCAGGGATTGGAACTGATGAAAGTGATGGGCGAGTTGAACATGATTCTAGATGCAACCCATTTAACGGATGAAGGGTTTGATCAGGCGTTGGATGCGTATGATGGGCCGATTTGGGCGAGCCATCATAATGTGCGGGCCATCGTTTCGAACCAACGGCAGCTGACTGATGAACAAATCAAAAAGCTCATTAGCCGAGGGGCGGTTATCGGCGGCATGCTGGATTGCTGGGCGATGGACATCCGATTTATCGATACGGTTTCCGATCCTTGGCAGTTGGACATCCGGTTGGAACACTTGGTTGATCACTGGGACCACATCTGTCAGCTGGCCGGAAACGCAGAGCATATCGGTATAGGCAGCGACCTGGACGGTATATTCGGTACCGAGCAAAGTCCTTGGGATATGGACTCGATAGCCGATTTGCAAAAATTTGAGTATATCCTGCAGGGCCGTGGGTATTCTGAACAAGATATCGATCATATTTTCAGCGGAAACTGGTTACGGTTTTTACGGCAAGCATGGAACAAATAGATAGTACGGGATGCAAGAACATTCATTTAGCGCAGGGGCCGCACAAGTAGATATCACGCCGCCCCTGGGCACGGTAATCAACGGTGAGTTTACCAACCGTTACGCCAATAATATTGCCGACCCGTTGTTTGCTAAAGCACTGGTACTGCAACAAGGCAAAACGACCCTGCTCATTATAATGGTTGATATTTGCGCTATGCAGCGTGATTTTCTGGATGAGGTCAAAACCACCATCAGCCATTTGCTGGGCATACCTTGCAGATGCCAGCTTATCGCCGCTACTCATACCCATTCTGCCGGTTCGGTGGCGGAACTACTGATGGGCCACATCGATTGGGCGTACCGAAGGCGGTTGCGCGGTCTGATTGTAGACGCAGCGAAAGCGGCGTTCAATAATTTGGAGCCTGCCAAAATCGGCTGGGGCGCGGTAGACCAACCCCAACACCTGCTTTGCCGACGCTATGAGATGGATAGCGGCTTTCAAGCCGTAAACCCCGTTACCGGTGGGAGGGATGAGGTAAAAACCAATCCGTTCGGAAACGAACATCGTATCGTGAGAGACACTACGCAGCCCGATCCCGGCTTGGGTTACCTTGCTATCCAAGCCATAGACGGTCGGTGGCTAGGCCTATTGGCCAACTATTCGTTGCATTACGTAGGCGACTGCGATCGCGGTACCATCAGCGCAGATTATTTTGGTTATTTTGCAAAAGCGGTGGCAATACAGTTGGGTGCGGACGAGGGTTTCGTGGGGTTGATGAGCAACGGTACGAGCGGCGAAATCAATATCTGGGACTTTCAGCACCCGGACCGTTACCCGAAAGGCAATCACGAAAAGAGCCGATTGATTGGCGGTGAGCTGGCAGCGGCGGTAGCTCATTCGCTACAGCGTGTATCATGGGAATCGAGCCCTTCATTGGCCGTTCGATACACAGACTTTGTGGTCGGATTACGAAAGCCATCTGTTGAAGAATTACCCGTTTTCGAGCGGATAGTTCGTGAAACCGACTATGAGACGATCTCATTTGGCAATGAACGTTTTTTCGAACAGGTATACGCCCGCGAGCAGGTGTTACTGGCTGAGTATCCCGATGAAAAGCCTTTTCCCGTCCAAAGTTTCCGTATCGGGCAGGGTGCTATCGGGGCGTTGGGCGGGGAGTTCTTTTCAGAGACGGGTTTGAAATTGAAATCAACTGGGCCGTCGGGTAAATATTTTACCATTTGCTTGGCCAACGATTATGTAGGGTATGTGCCGCCAGCGCACGAGTTAGCGCGTGGAGGGTACGAGTGCTGGCGGTGCCGCACGAGCCATCTTGCTGTCGACGCCGAGGAGAAAATCAGGACGATACTTGCTGAACAATTAGCAGATTATGGAGTGGTATAGGCTTAACAACGAACACGACGTGGATTCGCCTGCTTTGCTGGTGTATCCCGAGCGGATTACGCATAACATCGAGTTGGCTATTTCCATGATTGGTGACGTCAGCCGATTACGGCCTCACGTCAAAACCCATAAAACCGCGGAGATCCTGCAGCTTCAGCTGGATGCCGGGATTACAAAATTCAAATGTGCCACCATTGCCGAAGCCGAGATGTTGGGCGTATGCGGGGCACCCGATGTATTATTGGCTTATCCGTTGCATGGTCCCAAGGTAGCGCGTTTTTTGGCGTTGGTTCCTCGTTTTCCGAACACACTGTTTTCAGCTATCGTAGATCATGAAGCAGCAGCCGGGCATCTTTCAGCAGCAGCGCTGACTGCAGGAGTAGCCATCAATACATACATCGATTTGGATGTTGGCATGGGGCGTACGGGCATCCGGCCCGGCGAGGATGCGTTGCACCTTTATCGCTATTGCGCTACGTTGCAGGGGTTGCAGGTACGGGGATTCCACGCCTACGATGGGCACGTTCGGGAGATAGACCTAGCGAAGCGTAAAGCAATATGCGAGGATAATTTCCAGCCCATCCAGCACATGGTACGTACACTTCAAGAAGAGGGGGTTACCTCGCCTCGTATCATCATCGGCGGCTCACCATCGTATCCCGTGTACGCCCATTACCCTGATGTAGAATGCAGCCCAGGCACATTCGTGCTTTGGGATAAAGGGTACGGCGACACGTTGCCCGAACAAAAATTCCTGCCAGCGGCCGTGTTGTTGTGTCGTGTGGTATCCACACCCGGTCCTGACCGTATCTGCGTAGACCTGGGCTATAAGGCTGTGGCATCAGAGAATCTGCTGGAGCGGCGGTTGCATTTCTTGAATGCGCCAAACCTTAAACCCATCAGCCATAGCGAAGAACATTTAGTGCTAGCCGCACCGGCAGATCATGGATATCGCGTTGGCGATGTGGTTTACGCCTTGCCTATCCACGTTTGCCCTACGGTGGCGCTGTATAATCAGCTTACCGTGGTTAAAGCACAGCGAGCCGTTGGCACATGGGAGGTGGCGGCCCGCACTCGTTAGCTAATTATTTCGATTTTGTGTATCTTTGTGAAAGTCAATGGAGGTAGGATGAAAACAGCAAGGAAAAAAATAGACAAGGAAAATATCGATCAATTAATAGCAGAAGCAGAAGAGCGGGTAAAAGCAAAAAAAGGTTCAAAAACCTGGCTGGCTTTTCTTAAAGCCGTAAAAGATCCGTATGTTGAAATTGTAGACATGAAGGCAGTCTTGAAGTAACGAGATGGCTCGATATTTATTGGACACAAATATCGTAGCTTTTATTATTTCAGGAGAATACGATCGTATTTCTGCTGATGTCGCCATGATCTTGGATGATTATGCTAGTCAACAATATGTAAGTTCCGTTTCTGTTGTTGAGCTTTTACAATTGTATCGTATAAAGAAAATTTTCCCTAAAAATGTAAAACGAGCAACGGAAATAATCGATATTATCGAAAAAGATCTACATATAGAAATCCTGCCTTTTACAAAACAACATACCAACACACTTTCGATACTTCAGATTGCTGATCGGCACAACGACCCTTTTGACCATGCAATCATATCGCACGCCATTACCGAAAAACTCACACTCGTCTCGTCCGACCGTAAATTTGAAGATTACACTACCCAAAAGCTCAAGTTCGTTTTCAATAGACGATAACTCCATAACCTAAACAATCCCACCACTTACTGATAGGATTTTGCCCTCACTACGTCATGCCGGAAATATCGTGCCAGCGAATCGTTCTCGCCGGATTTGCAAGAACCGATTGCCGCACGTGCCCGAGGCCGATGCGCTCAAGATCGCGACGTATATTAATTCGTTAAGGTAGGGGTGGCGTGCCTCCGTAAAAAAAGCGGTCGCTTAACGAGGTGACCGCTTTTTTCAATCAATTAATGGACTTGTAGGAACCATTTCCATGTCGGGATGATACGGATTGTTATTCCTTCCACGGTCAAGGTTTCTTCATCTTCCGCAGTCAGTATCCAGCCTTCCTTCACCTTGCAATACGTACAGGCCTTCAATAACCCTTTTATTTCACGGGTCCTGGTATCCGTGGGTTGCACTGTCCAGCATACCTGGATGGGAAGTGGCTGTGTTTGCGTGGGAAAAACAATGAAGTCACATTCAGCCGTTGCGTCGTTAAAGTAATAGATGTGCGTTTCGTAGATATTTCCGAAACGTCGATACAATTCCCTGAAAAGCAGGTTTTCCAATAATATCCCCTTATTTCCGATAAAGTGGGCCGTGTTGGCGTTTAGCAGGCCGTTGTCCAGCCAGTATATTTTCTTCTCCGATTTGTCACGTTTGGCGTCTGAGAAATCAAAACGGCTGATGCGCTTAAAAAGATAGGCATGCTCTGCCATATCCATCGCTTCGTAGACGGAATTGAGCCCCACTGTATAGTCATTTGCCTTCAATTGATTGTGTAATCGACGCATGGACACGGTTTTTCCGATGCTGGAAGCGGCCATTCGGTAGAGGCTCCGCAGGTAGGTGAAATTGCTGACTTTATTGTATTCCACGATGTCGCGTAGCAACATCGCGCTGTAGTATTCCTGCAGCAATGTAGTCCGAAGTGCATCCGAAGGCAGGTTGATGGTCTCGGGATAACCGCCGTTTTCAAGATATTGATAAAAGGCGACCAACGTTTTGGCCTTGTCACGGCCGTACAGGGTCGGCGTGATGTTCGCGAATTTGCAGTATTCCGGAAAAGACAGCTGCAAAACTTCGATCGGTATGCTTCTGCCCCGCATCACCGATTTTATCTCCGTATGCAGCACGGCAGAATTGCTGCCTGTGAAGAAGATTTTTTTGGTTATCGTTTCGCTTATTCGATTGATGAAATACTCCCATCCTCCAGCAGCCTGGACCTCATCGAAAAAGAAATAGCAATTACTTAGTAGCAGCTCAGGAAAAAGTTCTTGCCAAGCCTGCAAGATCAAATCGAGATTGTCCCCGTCCAGTTGTATGCGCTCATCCTCAAAGTTGAAATAGATAATCCTGTCTGGCGAAACGGCATTGTTTTCGATCAACGATTTCATGGCTAAGACCATCGCAGAGGTTTTGCCTGTCCGGCGAGGTCCCAATATCGCCTGGGCCTTTTCAAGATCGATATGCAAATCGATAGCTCTGTTTATCAGTGTTCTACCTAATATTTCCGCTCGGCTCTCGATTAGGATATGCTTTATCTTTTCTTTCATACAATGACAAATATAGATATATTGTCATTATTAAAGTGATATATTTATGTTTTTTGTCTTTTTTATAGTGACAATTATTTGGTTGTTTCGAACGTAGCAAGGAAATCTTCAAGGGGCAGTGCGGCGCCCCAGCCACGTATCCATGGAATCGGCCCTAACCTATTGGGGGGTATTTCCGAACAGGTATTCGAAGTCAGCTCCGAAGACCTCGATTTTTCATTGTTGGAGGCAGACCCCCCACATTTTCTATGTAAGAACTCCAATCTCATGGTTGTGAACACACGCTAACCAATACAAAAATAGCAATTAATATAGTGATTTCCCGGTAGGAGTTACTGCGACAATATCCGGTAGAGTTCGAGGTTAAGGTAGTAGTGGTTCCCGTCAATGGTCCTTCTTTCCAAAATGTGCATGTCACTGAGTTTGTTGAGGTATTGGCGTGCTGTTTTCTCAGCGAAAATGCCCTTCTCAACAAAATGTTTCACCTTGCTGTACGGCTGTGTAAAGATTACCTCGGTCAAGATTTCCGGGCGTAGCACGTCGGTTTCCCTACGTATGGTATCCAGTATCGCATCTTTTACGTTCACGATATCGTTGATTCGGTAGTAGGTGTCATTTGCTGTCGTCTCCACGGCCTTCAGGATGTAACTAAGCCAGGTCGACCACGCCCCGCGTTGCGTCACGCCCGCCAAAGCATGGTAATAGTCTTCCTTATGCTCCACAATGTATTTACTCAGGAACAATATCGGGTAATCAAGCAATCCCTTTTTGACCAAGTAATGGATATTCAGTATCCTACCCGTACGCCCGTTGCCGTCCCTGAACGGGTGGATCGCTTCAAATTGCAGGTGGCCAATCGCCATTTTGATGAGCGGGTCTACCCGTATGCTATCGTCATTCAAAAAATCCAGCAAGTTATCCAGTTTGGCTTCAACAATGCCCATACCACGTGGAGGAGTATAGATCGCCTTTCCCGCATTCGGCCCGGATCCGCCTTGGCGGATATACGTTTGCGCAAAAGGCTGGCGTATGCCATCCCCTTGCCCCGTCACTTTCTGATAGATTTTCCCCAGGTATTCCTTGTCTATTTTTTCTTTGTTTTCCAGATCATGGTATCCTTCCCATAGCGCCTCCCGGTAATGAAGGATTTCTTTCTGCGGGCCGCTTTGCAGGTGCGATGCGTTTTCGCTGTACGCCTTGTAAAGCTCATCATCCGTAGTGAAGATGTTCTCGATAGCGCTGGATGCCTTGGCTTCCTGCAAACTAATGGTGTTTATCAGCATACCTTGGTCGGGAATGACCACGCTTCTCCCTTGCAACCTGGATATAGCGGCTTTCGCATTGACCAATTGCTCGAGGATGTCGACTGTGCGGTAATAGCTTTCTTCGATCGGAAGATCGGGCAGCCCATTCCAGGGCTTGTTTCTGTCGGGATTCACGCGATAGGCCATGATACAAAGGTAAACATCCTGATTGGCCTAACGGTAAAAAATGGAAATTTTACCGTTAGGTTTGCTGCCAAACGGTAACCGTATCGTCAATTATCCAAGCTAACGGTAAAAAACGGAAATTTTACCGTTAGGTATACTGTCAGGCGGTAATGAGGCCCTCAACCATCCAGGCTAACGGTAAAAAATGGAGATTTTACCGTCAGGATTCGGTGCCATGCCGACGGCAAGATGTCATCGGCAAAAACCTGTATAAAGGTGGCTGCGCAAACTCGCCGACAAGGTCTTTGATTATGAAATCTGTTTTTCGTCATGACTATTGACGAACTCGATTTCATCACGAATCGAATTAATTCGCTCCGGTAACGCGTGTTTGCAAAAATTCGGACGAAAAGATGGTGCAATTGATTTACAACCCGCAGCCAGCCAACTGGCCGGGTCACGTCAACGAGATGCCGCCCATGCCTATAGAAAGCACCGAATATCCAATCATCGACCTCATAGATTTTTGGAGTTTTTTTTTGTAAGATTTCAGCGTTTTTCCACTGCCCGTTATCGGCTGTACAACCATGATGTTCCTATATTTCAGATACCTGATACGATTTCCCGATTGGATAGGGGTGGGTAGAAATATTGTATTACTTATGTAAATAAAAGTAGTAGTTTAAGAAGGGGCGCTGTCATATTTTTGACAACATTATTCAACTAACTTATATATGGTATAAAACTAAATGGTATGAAGATTGGATCTGTTAAAAAATCAAGGAAACCTTTTCCTCGAAGTTCAGCTTTTGTTTCACACGTTTCACTTTGCGTTGCGATTTTTTTGTTATCGGTTTCCGCAAATTACGTTTTTGCACAGAACTCAATAAAAGGAATTGTGACTGACACCCATAAGAACGGTATCGAAGGCGTAACGGTTAGTGTAAAAGGTGGAGGTGCGCAAACGTCTACGGACGGACAAGGTTATTACCGGATTACACTATCTGTTGGCGATTCAATTTTGGTGTTTTCTAGCATTGGTATGCGTACAGAAGAGCGTACAGTAGGTAGAGACTCCATTATCGATATACAGCTTTTCGAAGGAGGTCAACAAATGGACGAAGTCGTTATTGTTGGATTCGGCTCGCAAAAGAAGCTAACGGTCACGGGTGCTATTTCATCAATACAAACGAAAGAAATTAAGCAAAGTCCTGCTGCAAACCTGGCCGTCAGTTTGACCGGTAGACTGCCTGGACTTACCGCAATACAAACAACCGGCGAGCCTGGTCGAGACCTCACACAACTTTTCATTCGAGGACAAGGAACCACGAATACTCAGGCTCCAATCGTACTCGTAGATGGAATCGAACGTGATTTGACATATATCGATCCCAATGAGGTCGCGTCAGTAACAATCCTTAAAGACGCGTCCTCTACTGCCTTGTTTGGCGTAAGGGGTGCAAATGGTGTTATCTTGGTGACAACTAGGCGGGGCACTGCTGACGTTCCGGAAATCAATGTCTCAACGGAGACTTCGGTTCAGGGATTCACCCGCTTCGTCAATCCGGTGAATTCTTTTGACTATGCTACGTTAAGGAATCTGGCTCAGCGGAATGACGGTATGGGAGATGCCTTTTCCGCTTATGCATTGCAAATGTATAAAGACGGTTCCGATCCTCTTCGCTACCCAAACACGGATTGGAAGGACATCATGCTTAAAAACCAAGCTATCCAACAACGAGTGAACCTAAACGTATCAGGAGCGACTAAAGCTACTAAGTATTTTGTGAATGCAGGTTACCTCAAGCAGGGAGGGATGTTCAATACAGAGCAGGATTTAAGTTACGATCCCAGTTTTAAATTAGACAGATATAATTTTCGTTCTAATATAGATATTCGGCTAACGGAGTCACTGAATGCTTTTTTGAATGTCGCTGGATACCTGGAGTCACAAAACTCGCCAATGGGTACGCTTACTGCAGGTTCTACGTCTACACCATCAAGTTTGATTATCGCGAAAATGCTTGATTTGAACGCAACAATTCCCGGCCCCATTACTCCTGATGGAGGGGTGTTGACGTCCAGTGTCGAGGAACACCCTGCGTATGGACAATTGAATAGGTCAGGATACATTAAACAAACGAGATCCAATGTTATTGCCACATTTGGCATGGAGCAGGATCTTGGGATGTTACTTGATGGATTGTCGGTGAAGGCAGTGATGTCATTTGATTCCCATACTGGTAATCATTTTTACGCATCCAGGAATTACGAACGTTATATACAGGTAATCGATCCGAATTTAGTAGGTCAAGACGGGCAGGATAGCGTGTACTTCACACGATTTAATGCTGCGGAAAACACTCCTTTGGCTATATCGGGGGTGCGCACTTTCACTTCGCTTTCAAATTTTCAGGGTTACCTGAATTATAGCGATGTCTTTGGTGAGCATAGCCTGTCCGGTCTATTGCTTTATCAGCAACAAAAGAATATCATTAACCATGATTTGCCCTATAATATGCGAGGGTTATCCTCAAGGGTATCGTATGGTTTCAAGAATCGTTATTTTGTTGAATTTAATGGTGGATACAACGGGTCGGAACAATTTGCTAAAGAGCGCCGTTTTGGCTTTTTCCCCGCAATATCCGGTGGCTGGTTATTATCGGATGAACCATTTTTTCCCCAGCAAAGCTTTGTCGATTTATTGAAATTCAGGGCCTCTTGGGGTTTGGTGGGTAACGATCGAATGGGCGGAAGCAGATTTTTGTATTTGGATAATATCACCGTGGGCGGGGGCGGATACAGTAGCAGTCTTGGAAGTGGTCAGCAGGTAAATACAACCTTTTTGCGTAATGAATTACTTCAATGGGAAGTTGCAAAAAAGACCAATATAGCACTAGAATTGGGATTGTTCAAGTCGTTGAATCTGATTTTGGATGTATTTGACGAAAAAAGGAATAATATCCTCATGACACGGGGAACCATTCCGGTTCTCAATGGACTACCCACTACTGTTTTGCCTCCGGTGAATATCGGCGTGATTCATAATCGTGGTTACGAAGTGGAGCTGAATTACAATAAACGATACAATGAACGCTTAAGCTTTTTAGCCAAATTGAATTTTAATCACGCGCAAAATAGGCAGGTGTTTGTTGACGAGCCGATGTTGGATGAAGAATTCGCTTACCGTTATCGGAGAACGGGGTATCGGATAGGACAAGCTTTCGGTTATATCGTTGACCGGTATTTCGAGAGTGAGGACGATGTTCGGGACTCGCCTTCGCAAGTAGTGGGTGGAAGGCCAACCAAACCGGGCGATTTCAAATACAGGGATTTGAATGGTGACAATATAATAAATGATCGAGACATGGCTCCAATTGGAAACTCTTCTGTGCCAGAATATACATTTGGTGCCGCGTTCAATGTCAACTATCGGAATTTTGATGTCAGCGTATTGTTACAAGGTGTTTCCAAAGTGTCGAGATTCTTCTCAGGAAGGGGGGTATTTGCAGGCACTAATTATGTGGCGCGCCATTTGAACAGTTGGACAGAAGAACGGTTCGCCAACGGCGATCCCATTGATTATCCCCGTTTAACCACGCAGGTATCCCCAAATGAAATAGCCAATACGTTTTTCGTAATGGATGCAAGTTTTATTCGCTTGAAAAACGCTGAGATAGGTTATTCATTCAGTACACGCTTGGCCAAGAAGATAGGGGCAAGACGGCTAAGGGTGTATGCAAACGGCCTTAATTTGCTTACATGGGATAAACTTCCCACAAAGGATTTCGATCCGGAACTTTCGGGTGCCTTGACCTATCCGCAAATGTCTGTGATGAACGGCGGTCTTAATGTTATATTTTAATTCTTGAGAAATGAAAAGATTGATCCAACATACGGTTTTATTGTTGTTTGTTTTAGGTTGTAAGAATGACCCTCTTGATATCACACCCGATGGCCGAATCACGCTTGCGGATGTTTTCAGCGATGAAAGGCGTACCGAAGCTTATTTGAATACGGTTTACTCACAAATTCCGTCCTATTTTTACAAATATCATTTCAACGCATTTTTTGCGACTGTCACGGATGAAGCGGAGGATGGAGATGTTGGCAATGAGCCCGGTGTAATGGCGGCGCAATGGATTACCGGCAACCTGACGCCATCCTTCAATCCCTTGGCTTTGGCTGGGCAAGGTAAGGGTACGGATCGTTACCAAACCTGTTGGGCAGGTATTCGGCATGCTAACGTATTTTTGGCCAATATCGGTGATGCACCTGTCCGGGGCGAGTCGTTTCGTACGCGGATGACAGCTGAAGCCAGGTTATTGAGGGCATTTTATTATTTGGAGTTGATAAAATTCTACGGCCCTCTTCCTGTCATTTCAGAGCCGTTTTCCAGTGATTTCGAGTATTCATCCCTGCAGCGTCCTAGCTTCCAGGAAATCACGGATTTCATCGTCGCTGATTGCGACTGGGCTATTGCAAGTTCAGAATTGCCGGTACGGATAACTTTGGAAGCGGAACGGGGGCGATTCACAAAAGCGGTAGCCCATGCCATCAAATCCCAAACGCTGCTACACAATGCGAGCGCATTGTGGAACGGAACCAATGCAACTGAAAAATGGCAAGCGGCGGCAGTGGCCGGTAGGGCAGCAAAAGACTTTCTTGAGGCAAATGGATATACACTTTATCCAGATTATGGGGACTATTTTTTGAGGGCGTCAGACGTCAATACCAACCCGCAGGATAAGGAAACGATTTTTGAAATCCCAGAACGCCCTGCGGCAACATTTGTAATCGTCAATTCAATCCCCTCTATGCCTGGGCAATATAAATCAGGTGCCTGTCCAACGCAAGAGCTTGTAGATAGCTATGGAATGAAGGAAACCGGGGAGTCCCCGATACTGGGGTATGAGGATGACAATCACCTCAATCCTATCATCAACGATGCTTCCGGTTACGATCCCGCAAACCCCTACGTTGGCCGAGATCCAAGGTTTTACCATACGGTATGGTATAATGGCGCGGAATATGATAACATTGCGGGCAGTATCCATATCGTCGAAACTTTCAACGGGGGAAGAGATCAATTGATTAAGACTCCGCCAAACCGAAAGAATACACATACGGGCTATTACTTGAGGAAATTTATGGACCCAAAACTCCAACCTGGTCATGTTCCGACCGCTCAGTTTAAGAAATATCGGTTAGCAGAAATCTACCTGAATTTGGCGGAAGCGCTTAATGAGGTTGAGGGACCCGTTCAGGAGGTTTATGACGCGGTAAACGCCGTTAGGGCTAGGTCAGAGATGCCAGACCTTCCTGCTGGCCTGACAAAGGAGGCTATGCGTGATCGAATTCGAAATGAGCGTCGCGTAGAGTTTGCTTTCGAGGAACATCGATTTTTCGATGTCAGGAGATGGAAAATCTTGGGGCAGACAGATAAATTGATTACAGGGATGGAAATCAGAAAAACCGGAGAATCATTAACTTATCATCGCTTCATTGTCGGGCATCGGTCTGCTTGGGAAGATAAATACCTTTTATTGCCGATTCCACGATCTGACGCGGCGGTAATACCGGATTTCACTGCAAATCAAAACCCCGGGTGGTAAGTTTAAAAGTCGAGACTATCATTAAAATAAAAGTTCTATGTCGATGTTGAAATTAGTTGTAAGTGCGATATGGCTTTTCGCAGGATTTCAAAGCTGTAAAAAGCTATATTTGGATGAATCAAAGGGTATTTCTGTCCTACCTCCTGTATTAGAGAACGACTCGATACGAGTAGGATTGAACCTGGAATTGGGAGGGGCCATAACCTACCTCGCAAGCAAAATTGACAGTCAGAATCTGATCAATAACTACGATTGGGGTAGACAGGTTCAGATGTCCTTTTACAGTCACCCGGTGCCCTACGCGCCCAATGGAAAGCAACCTGAACCAAGATGGGCCAATATCGGTTGGAATCCAATCCAATCAGGGGATTATTTTGGCAATAAATCTGAGCTATTGGAGTATGCCAATGATGGTTCCGAGATTTATATCAAGACTGTGCCTAAGCATTGGCCTTTAGATAATGAACCTTGCAATTGCGAATTTGAGAGTTGGATATCCTTAGACGGGAATAGGGTGAAAGTCAGGGCTCGGTTGAATAATAGCAGGGTAGATACGAATCAATACCCTGGTCGGCACCAAGAACTCCCAGCTGTATACACAAATGCCGCTTTCCACAATATCGTCACTTACACAGGCACCAACCCGTTCGCTTGGGATACTATAGATACTATAGATAATGAAAACATTAGCGGGCCGGTACAATGGAGCTATTGGCAATCGACAGAAAAGTGGGCTGCAACCTTGAATGACGACGGTTGGGGGCTAGGTATTTTGAACAATAAGACCCAGAACTATGTTGGTGGTTTTGCAGGGCAGAAGGGCGTTTCTGGAGGCACCAATGACGCGCCAACCGCATATATAGCGCCGATTAGAACAGAGATTTTGGATAGTGATATAAAATATGATTATGATTACACATTAATTGTGGGTTCTTTGGAACAAATCCGTGGCTATGTGTACGATAATGCCGATCGGCCGACATTACCTGACTATGATTTTATAGACGATAGGGAAGGCTGGTATTACCAAAATGTGAAGGACACCGGTTGGCCAATTGCAGGCCAGTTGGATATTACGCAAACTACGAATAATGCCAATATCGTTGGACCTTCAGAGCATTGGGAGGCGAATTCAAATCATAATTTGTATATTGAAATGGCATTGGAGGGGACCGCTGGAACAATGCAGGCTTACTGGCGTAAACATGGCTCTTCGACTTTCGGGGCAAGTGATCATATTGGATTCAGTGTCATCAATGACGGCGAGTTCCGGACGTATACAGTACCTATTGGAACTGCTTCTGGTTATGCGGGCTATATGTCTGGGATTAAATTCGTCCCTCCGGGTGTGTATATGGTTCCAAACAATCTGAAAATTAGAAAAATTTATATCCAGTAGTAAAGAAAGGGGGAGTAAGTGAGAAAATCAGTTCTTGTTTCTTGGCAGTTTTTTGGCGCTATTTTAGTGTCGATTATATTCGGTTGTTCCAACAGAGGCGTCCTGTCGCAGTCTAGGACGTCAAAAGCCATCACTTCACAGAAAATTTACGAAAGCGAATTGCATAGTGCTTTCACTGATATCACATTTTATAAAGGAAAGTATTATGTGGTCTTTCGCGAGGCTTCAAAGCATGTATTAGGTACGGATGGCCAAATAGTCATATTGATGTCTAAAGATGGTCTCGTGTGGGACAAAGTAGGAATGTTATCGAAAACTGGCGTCGATTTGCGCGATCCGAAACTGTCCATTACGGCTGACGACCGTTTGATGGTTATCATGGGGGGGTCAACTTTCGAGGGTGAAAAAGTTGTAAAGATGCACACCCATGTTTCATTTTTGGATGGTGCAAAAGGGGGATTTAGCTATCCGGAACCGATAGAGCTGGATTCAAGTATACCATATGAACAGTTTTGGGTTTGGCGGGTAACCTGGTATAAAGGTGAAGGTTATGCCATATGCTTTCCTCCCCAACAAGAAGGAATTACCGACCTGTATCTGGTAAAGACAGTAGACGGCGTTTCCTATAGGCGTGTTTCGACGATCCCAGTTTCCAACTTTCCAAACGAAAGCACCATCCGATTCGATAGTAAAGGCGCGATGCATGTACTCATCAGGACAGATTCAGGCGATCGAATGGGGTATTTCGCAAGGAGTGAATTTCCTTACCATGACTGGAACTTTGAAAAACTTGATATTCGCCTAGGGGGGCCTAACTTCCTTTTTTTGCCAAACGGCAGGATTTGTGTGGGTTCTAGGGCATTTGAATGGAAGGATTCCACAAGAACCTCTTTGGCCCGGGTCTATACTTCGCTGTTCACTTTTGACGAGCACCTGAAAGTGGATCGAGAATTTCCGTTACCAAGTAATGGCGATACGAGCTACACAGGGATGCTCGTTGTTGGAAATGAGCTTTGGATTTCTTATTTTTCGCAGCACGAGGGGGGGACAGCGATATATTTGTCCAAAGTCCCGTTGTCTTATTTTGATTAGTTTTTGTTCGATAAAACAAGTGTTAAATGTTTGATGTTAGCGATAAGGTCGGTCAAGGTATTTTCTCGTTGAAGGGCCGAACGATTTGGGTTTTGGGCGGTGCTGGTTATTTGGGAGCTTCAGTCACGATGTTGTTGAATGAGCTTGGGGCCGATGTCGTTTGTATCGATTTAGCGGATAAGGCTAAAGATTTGGTTGCGCAATTCGGCAAGGCGACAGTGAGGCCGGTGGAATTGGATGTGCGCAATCTAGAGAGGGTATCGGAGTTTGTCAATGATGAGGTTGCTCAGCGTGGTATTCCCCACGGTTTAGTTAATTTATCATATGCCAGCACTTCAAAGCGTTTTGAGGATCTTACTCCTGCCGATTTTGACGAGGTCAACCATGGAGGGATTACGGCTACTTTCCACTTTACGAAGTTAACCGGGGAGCTAATGGTTAAAAGGAAGTCGGGAAGTATCGTGTTGTTCTCCAGCATGTATGGGATGGTTGTACCAAATGAAAGCATATATCAGCCTCCAATGAACAAGAATCCCATAGAATATGGAGTTGGCAAGGCTGCAATCGCTCAAATGGCCAAGTATATGGCTGTTCATTGGGCAAAAAACAACGTGCGGTGCAATTGTATAGCGCCTGGACCATTTCCTAATTCAAGTGTTAGGCAAGATTACCCGGAATTCGTTGGTCGGTTAATTGAGAAGATTCCTATGGGACGGGTGGGGGAACCCAAGGAAATAGCAGGGGTTGTGGCGTTTTTGTTGAGTGATGCAGCTTCGTTCATTACTGGACAGACACTGATGGTGGACGGAGGATGGACGTGTTGGTAACCTTGCGGATTTGTATTGCTTTTTGCTTGTTCGCTGTAAATTCGATTTGTTTGGCTAGCAGTATAAGTATTAGGGATCGACATGATTTTTTTGAGAATGCGCTTCAAGATTTACATAGTCTTCTTTTGACCGAGAATTTATGGGTGAAGGTTCACGTTGCTGAGTTTTTGTTGCGGGAAAATCAACTGGTTCAAGAAGTCAGAAACGAATTTTTGAAAGAAAATAGAAAATTCAATACTATGGCCCAATACCGCATTGGTATCTGGCGGGTTTTGGCCCAGGTTGCCCTAACAGAAGAAGAACGAACTGGCTGGGTCAGCAGGATTGTGCGTGCCTATGAAGATGCGGAAGGGCCGGATCGCTTACATGCTATTGAAACCTTGGCCAAGTTGAGACATCCTGTCATAACGGATGTCTTGGACTTATCGCAAACTGTCCAAAGGAGTCTTGATGCGTTTGCGCTGTATAGTCTGTGGAATGCTGTATATCGACAAAATCAACAAGTTGATGAGATCCGGGAGTTCTTATTTGATGTGATCGATAGTTGTTTGGCAGCAGGGGATGAGAAGTTGTTGCCTGTGCTGTCATTCATCGTCCGGAACGTGGGGCCAATTGGGCAAGAACACTGGAAACGTATCCGCGAAATTGCTTTGTCATATAGGGGAGCATATCATATTCAGGCAAGTTTGTTGACGACGGCATGGATCAGTGCATCGCCTGATGTTGATTCATCGGAATTGGTTCCCCTAAAACGTAAATTGCAATCGATTAAAGCTGAAGATGGGGTTTTGATAAACCTACTGCTGGTGCTTTCAGAGCCAACAAACGAAGCAGATTACGAAATGTTGAAGAAGATATATGAAGAGGTTCGAAATAAAGATAGGGTTGAATATGATGCGGATACCCACGCTACCGCTGCATACGCGGTTCTTAAAGCATATGCGCTGATTTCGCATACATAAATGAATAATCGAAAATATTACCCCTGGTTCCTGGTCGCCCTCCTTTGCATCGTCGGTTGCCTGAATTACCTGGACCGTATGGTAATCGTGACCATGCGGAGCAGCATCGTGGGAGAAATACCGATGACCGATGCCCAATTTGGCTTATTGACATCCGTTTTTTTATGGGTTTATGGGTTGATGAGTCCCGTTGCAGGGTTCATTGCGGATCGTTATAGCCGGAGTAGGGTGATTATCGGTAGCCTTTTCGTTTGGTCATTGGTTACCTGGCTTACCTCGCTCGCCACCACGTTCGAACAGTTACTGGCCGCGCGCGCGTTGATGGGGGTCAGCGAAGCGTTCTACATCCCTGCCGCCATGGCGTTGATCATGGATTGGCACACGGGTAAGACACGGTCTACGGCCACGGGTATACATGTGGCCGGTGTTATGGTGGGGCAAAGCCTCGGTTTCATCGGCGGTTGGCTGGCCGAAAGTCACAGCTGGAATTATGCCTTCAGCATATTCGGGATCATCGGGGTTGCGTATGCCGTAATCCTGATTTTCTTCTTGCACGACCGGAAAATTTTGCCCGCTTATGAAATGAATATCAAAAGCGCCGCTCCGGCTGCGCAATCCGACATCCGGCAAGCGTTGGGTAGGCTGTTCGGCAATCCGTCCTTCATCCTGTTATTGGTTGTATGGGGTATTGCCGGGGCCATCAGTTGGATGGTCAGCGGCTGGTTGCCTACCTATTACAAAGAGCGATTCGACCTTTCCCAAACCGATGCAGGCCTATACTCGACTGCGTATTTCTTTCCCGCCATGCTGATCGGGGTCATCGGAGGCGGCGCGTTGGCCGATTGGTGGTCGAGGACGAATCCGCGGGCGCGGATGTGGCTACCCGCTATCGGTTTTTTGATTGCCGTTCCTGCCGTATTCTTCGCCAGCTATACCACGGTGCTATGGGCTACCGTAGCGGGTTTCCTGGTCTATGCCTTGACAAGGCCGTTCATCGATGCCAACATGATGCCCATTTTAGGGATGATCGCCGATAAGCGGTATCTTGCCACAGGATACGGTTTCCTGAATCTTTGCAGTTGCATCATCGGCGGCATTGGTATCTATGCGGCTGGAGCCTTGCGAGACAGTGATGTGGATTTGAGCCTCGTTTTCCAGCTAGCAGCAATGAGTATGGTGATTTGTTCATTGCTACTTTTCAGCTTAAAGCAGAAAACAGGAACGAATTAGTTGACGTATTATTTTTACGATATGAGAAAAAGCAAAATCTTACAACTTTTACGGTCAGGTCAAACGGCCAGCTGCTTCAAGGTGAACCTCAAGGATACACAGTCGGTCGAGATCGCCGCCCAGTCAGGTTTCGATTGCGTCTGGGTCGATCTGGAACACATCGGCCAGGAGTGGTCGGTCATCGCCTCGCACGTGTGGGCCACCAAGGCACACGACGTGGACTTGATGGTCCGCGTGCCGCGCGGATCGTACAGCGATTACGTCAAGCCGCTGGAGCTTGACGCCACCGGTATTTTGGTGCCGCACATCATGGGCGTGGAAGATGCGAAAAAGGTCATCCGTATGACCCGTTTCCATCCCATCGGCCGCAGGCCCATCGATGGCGGCAACGCCGATGGCGCATACACAGCCATGGATTTCAATGAATACCTCCAATCGGCCAACCGCGAACGTTTCATCGCCTTGCAAATCGAAGACCCTGAGCCGTTAGACGAGCTGGAGGAAATCGCCAAATTGGACGGGTTTGACATGCTGTTTTTCGGCCCGGGCGATTTCAGCCAAGGCATCGGCGCGCCGGGACAGTGGGATCACCCGTTGCTTATCGAGACGCGCAAGCGGGTGGCCGAGGTGGCTAATCGGCACGGCAAGTTCGCGGCCACGGTGGGGTCGGCCGCCAATTTGCAGGAACTGTTGGCTATGGGGTACCATTTCGTCAGCGTCGGTGCCGACGTGGTGGGCCTGAAAAACTATTGCCAGGATATCGTGTCGGCATTTGGCAAAACAGGTGAAGCAAATAAATCTTACTTGGAGTAGTAGTTTTAAAATGTTGGTTTTCAGGGTCAGTATCAAATCGAATATCTCTTTCTTCAAAGTAAGTAGCAAAAAATGATCAACATCGGCATAATCGGTATGAGCGAAGGGAATGCCCATCCTTACTCGTGGTCATCGATTATCAATGGGCAGTATGACGGTGCGGAAATCACCCGCGCAGGCTATCCGGCGGTAGCAACCTACCTACAAGCCAACCATGATACCTTGGGTATTCCCGGTGCACGTGTGTCACATGTTTGGTGCCAGGACCGCAGCATAGCTGAAAGCATCGCCCGTTCATCGGGTATCGACCACATCGTGGATGGATTGGCGGAAATGATGGGTCAGGTAGACGCCGTCATTCTCGGGCGGGACGATCCGGAGAGCCATGTGGTCCTGGCCCGGCCCTTCATCGAGGCGGGTATCCCCATTTTTATCGACAAGCCCTTAGCCTATTCGCGCGAAGACCTGAATTGGTTTTCCGAACAAAATAGGAATGGCAAATTCATCATGTCGTGCTCGTCGATGCGTTATGCCAACGAATGCCGTATCGCCAAGCAGGAACTTGCCGCGCTGGTGCCCATCGAGCTCGTCACTGCGGTAGGTAAGAAAGACTGGAAAAAATATGGTATACACCTGCTCGAAGCCGTGTTTGCTGTACTGGATGACCCACGGCCGGCCAGCGTGCAGCACCTTGGCGGGTTGGACCGTGAAATCGTTCATGTCCGGCTGGCGAGCGGCGCCGACATCACCTTGCACCTGTTCAATGCCGTTTCCGGCACGTTCCAGGTCACATTTTTCGGTCAGCAGGGCTGGGAATCGGTAGACATCCGTAATTCGTATTCCATGTTCAGGGACAACCTCGTCGAGTTCATCCGCTCGGTGCAGGAAGGCAGCCCGCGCTTGGATTTCGGGAAAACACATCAACTCATGAACATCATCATCGCAGCGAATGAAAGCCGGCTACAGGGCGGCAATTGCATCGTATTATCCTGATATGAACGTAAAAGAACTATTTAGCCTAAAAGATAAAATCATACTCGTTACCGGCGGTTCGGGTATGTATGGGCAATGTATTGTAGAGGGGTTGGCCGAAGCCGACGCCACCGTAATCACAACATCGCGCGAGCTGGCTCGCGCGGAAAATACTGCAGCCGTTTTCCGTGCCGCCGGGCTCGACGTGCGGGCTATGTCGGTAGATCAGGCCGACCCCGTCTCCGTTGCGCAGCTAGTGAAGGAAATCAAGGCGCAGTTCGGACAGTTGCACGGCTTTATCAATAATGCGGTATCCAGGCCCATGAAAAGCTACGAAGCACCGCTCGAACAATTCGCCTCGTCGATGCAAGACAATGCTACGGGTATGTTCCACCTGCTCCGCGAAATGACCGATCTGATTGTGCAGTCGGGCGGGGGCAGTGTCATTAACATCGCCTCGATGATGGGGATGAAAGGACCTGACCTGACCAATTACGAAGGCACGGATATGGGCAACCCGCCGCCCGATTACTTCTTCCACAACGCGGGGTTGATCAACCTCTCGCGTTATATGGCCAGGATCCACAAAGGCAATAATATCCGTTTCAATTGTATAAGCCCGGGCGGGCTGTTCAACCACCAGCCCGAGCGATTCCTCGAAAACTACTGCAAGAAAGTGCCGATGGGCCGCATGGCCAACCGGGATGACATCAAGGGACTGGTCGTACTACTTGCTTCAGCGGCCGGTGCCTACATCAATGGCGAAAACATCCTGATGGATGGCGGATTGAATGCGTAATTTTACGGGAAATGAACGGGAAAATTGCATTGATTACTGGAGCGGCCAATGGCATCGGATTGGAAATCGCTAAAGCGATGGCGGAAGCCGGCGCAACGGTTTGTCTGGCCGATCTGAACGCCGAACAGGCCGAAAGAGAAGCAGCAGCGATAAATCAAAAGGGCCTTAGTGGTTTGGGTATCGGATGTGATGTTACCGATGAGGCTAAGGTGTCCCAAGTCATTTACTGGTTAGTGGATCGCTTTGGTCGCTTGGATATTTTGGTCAATAACGCCGGCACGCAATATGTTTCCGCAATCGAGGCTTTTCCGTCGGAAAAGTTTGAACTGTTGGTTAAAGTCATGTTGACTGCGCCGTTTTACGCAATCAAGCATGTTTTTCCCATCATGAAGGCGCAAGGATATGGTCGTGTCATCAATATGGCTTCCATCAATGGCTTGGTTGGGTTCGCCGGAAAGGCGGCTTATAACAGCGCCAAGCATGGGGTGATTGGGCTGACGAAGGGTGTCAGCATTGGAAGGCGCTCCCTATGGGATTACGGTCAATGCGGTTTGTCCGGGGTATGTCGATACGCCGTTGGTTAGGAATCAGCTAGGTGATTTGGCGAGACAACGCAACGTGGACATAGCTGATGTGCTGGAAGAAATTATTTATCCGCTGGTTCCGCAGCGAAGGCTGCTTGACGTTGAAGAAATCGCGGATTACGTTGTTTTTTTGGCAAGGGAGAAGGCAAAAGGGGTTACCGGACAGGCAATCGTGATTGACGGCGGTTATACTGTGCAGTAATATGATTCTTTGAAGAATGTGCATACATCAACTGCAAAAAATATTCTATATGGATGGAGGATTGAGCGCTTAGATAAATTAACAGCAATACTTTTTATGCTGTCTCAGAAATATCCAGAAAATAACTATGTTTATCCCATGAAAGGTCACCTTATAACTTCCGTCTGCTCTTTTGCAGTGTTTTTCTTGCTTGTTTCATTTAAACCCCATGAGCTGGCGCAATACAAAGTGGATATAACCCGCTCTGCACTGTCATGGGAAGGTCATAAATTTTTCGGAGGCAAGCACGCAGGAACGATCGAGTTGCTCAATGGAACATTTGAGGTGGCGGATAACAAGCTTACCGGCGGTACCTTTGCCATTGATATGAATAGCATCCGGGTTACCGACCTGACGGGAGAAACCGCCGAAAAGCTAGCTAACCACCTGAAAACCGACGATTTTTTCGATGCTGTCAATTTCCCCCAAGCTACTTTCGTAATAAAGCGAGTGGAATATGCGGACGAACAACGGGCGGCGGTGCTAGGTGAGTTGACGATTAGGGGAATTGCGCAGGAACTAGCCTTTCCAGCTACCATTACCATAACGGACGGTAAGCTTAATGCTTCCGCTTCAAATATCCGCGTAGACCGGACGGTACACGATGCCAAATATGGATCGGTACGATTCTTCCGTGATTTGGGTCGTAAAATTGTATCAGACGAGTTTACGTTAAATTTAGAAATACAGGCGGAGCTATAACGCCCGGGTTACTCTCAAGCGGTCATTACACGACGTACTTGACTATTTTTCGGTAAAATAGTATCGTTTTTCGGAATTTTCTGCATGGGCTACCGCTACCTTCCGAATTACCTTTGCCCAACCGAAAATCTTTTCTGCCCATGCATATCCAGATCCAATACTTTGACCGATGGAGACTGATGATCATCGCTTTGTTCATCGGCACGTTTATGGTACTTTACACCGGGCCGGACGGTTTTGGCGATGCCATCCGCGATTGGGAGTTTTACAAAGCGGCAGGTCCTAGCTGTTTGGTCGCCTACATGGTGTTGAAGCTGGTGTCTGCGAGTTTTAAACAATTAGACGCCTCCCACCCCTGGTATGCAGTGCCTTTTGTGCGGTCTGCGCTACAACTTTACCATGGTGTCATTATCCCATCACTTGTGCTGTTGGGATTCTACACCATCTATTTCATCGAGCGAAATGAACCAACTATCATTCCGGAGTATTACGATATCGATTACCCTTTTGCTATTGCGATGGTCGTCGCGATTAACTTGATTTACTTGAGCTACTTCTTGCAGAAAACCGCTGATGCACGGCGGGCCGTGCAGATCTGGTGGAAAGCACAACGGGCACGTGCGGCCGGCGAAAGCACCGGACAACTGGCCACGTGGCATAGGCCAAAAGAGTTGATGGCCGGGACCACAGCGTTTTTATTGTCCAAGAAATCGGAGGTGCGGCCGGTTCGGAAGAGGGGCCGGCCGGTTCGTGGAATTCTGGCCCACGTAGACAGGGCGAAATTCCAGCAGGAAACCAATTTAGAAATCGCCTGCTATGACAATCGTGGTTTGAAAGAAGCAGTTTGGGAGTACCGCATGGATGGTACGCGCGAGTTCAATATGGCGATATCGATGATGGACCTTTACGAGCTCTTGGATCGTAACCAGTTTTTCGAGTATGACCAGTTTAAGTTGGTAAACCGCGATGCGATTGCCGAGCCGTATAAGAACGGCCATTATTGGTACCTCCCTCTGAAGATGGCTTTTGAGGAGGAAGGGCATTTCCGATCCATTGTATTGAAGGTGACGAAACGACGGCGTAAGGCTTTTGAAGCATGGTGGTTTGGTGAATCCACCGAATCCGATTGAGTGAATCTATCGCTAAGTTTCTTAAAAAAACGCATCCATAGTCGCCTCCTTTTGTACCAAGCTAATGGAATGTGCATTTTCCTTCAACCCGAATGGGGTGATGAATGTGAGGAATAAGGTCTTCTGTGTCTTGGTTTGTTGTCGGAATATAGTGAGTTTCTTTTGGAGTTGTTCGGCATAGGTTTTGGCGAGTTATACAAATCTATATCTCGCCAAAACTCCATAAAAAACATGTGTTTTGGCAAGGTATACGGAATTGTAATTCGCCAAAACTCCGTGAAAACAGGCCGAGTCCACCGAATCCGATTGAGTGGGCAACGCCCAGCCAATCCCTTTAAAACCTTAAAATCATTGTTTTTCCTTGTATAGGACGATACGTTTGCATTGGTGACCGGCGAGAGTCCGGTCGAACTATTCACTAACTAATCACGTACGTCATGGAAAGACAAGCAACACCACAATTCGATTTTACACCCGCAGGGGTAGTGCAGTACAATGACTGGCTGAACGGCTTAGCCCCGACGCAGCGGCAAACTGAAGCAACACTGGCCGCTGATGGATTGGCCGAATTTTTAGAGATCCGGTTTATCCTTACCGAGGATCAGTTGGAGTATGCAGAAAGCCTGCCGCAGGAAACCGCTGACCTTTGGTCGCAGCAGATCGCCTATGCCATTGCTCATCAACAGCCGCTTGAACTCATCAAACCCGGGTTGTCCATCCGCGCGAGCACGAAGTATATCCGGTCAGAATCCAGCACATCGGCTGGTGACCGGCCAAAGACCTGTGGAGGGAATGACTACCTGCGCTTTACGATCAGCGAGTATCCCGATGCGCCATGAAAACCGTAGCTGCGTCTTCTTTTCCGCAAACTGCGGTATCGGAAGCTGATGTGGAACGGGTTGTAGCTGTTTTGCATAGCCTATGCAGGCGTCTACACAAGCCACTTCCTGCCGCTTTTTTCGAAGCGTTGAGCTATTCGCTGCGTCGGCAAGAGTTGCCCAAAGCCACTGTTTTGGTGGCTGCGGGCAGCTTTCCCGACCGTGTTTATTTTCTCACTGGGGGCAGTGCGGTGGCGTATGACGGGGATCGGGGCGATGGGGTGCTGTGGATACGCCGTACCGGCGATTTCATTTTGCCCGATTCGCTGCCTAACCGAGAAAAAAGCCATTACACAGCCATCATGGAACAGGAGGGAACGGTGCTGTCAATCAGTGCCGAAGCCTATTGGCATTGTTGTGAGGCCTATCCGGACACGTGGCGGCTTACTGTTCTATGGCTGCTGGCCATGCGTAAACGCGAATACGAACGGCTTACCGCTATCCGCTCCGCGGCATCTGTCGCTGAACGCATCTGCTGGCTCCTGCAGCAGTGGGACGACGCGCTGGCCGTATTTCCAGATGCCATACTGGCGAGTTACCTAGAAACGACACGCGAATGGCTGAACAAACAGAAAGATGCCGGTCTCGGGTTGTACCGAGCAACCAGGCATCGCTAATTGCTAACTAAATCATACCGTAATGAAAAACATGTATATACTTTGGGAGGAGATTCTCCGTGAAAGCAAACGAACGAATGAACTTTTGGAAGTGCGGCTGCCTAAGCCAGTAGAAGAAGTGAAGATTATGCCAAAATTCATCGATACGACATATGCTTGCAGCGAACTGCACATCGGCCGGACCACCTTCTATGCCTGGGTGCGCGGTCGACTGCTGCACCCGGCCGATCGCCAGGGAAATAGCGATTACTACGATGCGGAACAAGTGCGTAATCTATACCAGCGGCATCGGGAGGAACGGGTGCCGTACCGATATATGCAACCCGAGGAATACGTTGCTGATGCGGCGTAAAGGGAGCTATTGATGGCCGCTTGTCGTTAAACGCATAGCGGCTGACTGGACAAACCGGTCTATGCTCGGATACCTTCGACCAACGACGAACCTGCTGCGGTTAATGCGCCTTAATTTTGGATGTACATATTGAATGCTTTGGTTAACCACTAGCAATTTTCGGTTGGGAATTGCGGTTTGCTGAGGGTTGTTCTCAACGATCGGTCGCCTGTACCGTATTCCCGACTGGTGATATGCGCTAACCGATCAGTCATGCAAGAAAAGTGATTGCTCCAACATAAATTATCGCTATTGATTTCTCATCACCCGTAGGTCGTGCAATTAACCGATTATCATGGCGTCATTCCCAGTCTCCCGTTCGCAATTTCCGGTCGTCGATTTTCAGAAAGCGGTCGTTGAAAATGACCGTTTTTTGAAAAGAGTGAAGGACTTCACACCTAATTGAGGTTTTCTGTGAAGCTGTTCGCATAAAACGGGCAGAACCGCAGTCTACCTTTGCTTTATAATCCTAATAGACGATGAAATTACTGACGTTGATAGCCTGTTTTGCTCTTTTTGTTTACTCCGGGGTGGACAAGCTGGCCCACCGGTCGGCATTTGAGATACAGGTAGGCAAGTCGCCCATCCTCACCGGGCATGAAACATTTGTATCGTGGGCAGTACCCATTACGGAGTTGGCTATCGCGGTACTTCTTTTCATACCGTGGACACGGCTTATCGGTTATTACGGGTTCTTCACGTTGATGGTAGGCTTTACGGTTTACATTGGCATGCTGATGAGCGGTGCGGACCATCCACCCTGTGGGTGCAATGCACTGCTCGAATCGCTGTCATTGAAAAATCATGTGTATGTAAACTTGGTATTCATCGGGATGTCGGTGTATGGAGTATTGAACGATTAAATAGACGGGGAGGCCGAAAACCGGAGCAATAGAGTAGGCGCTTACATCATTTAACTTGCTTATCTCATGGAAAGAAAGCAAATAATTGCACTCGTACTGGCCGCAGTGGTGTCAGTAGGAGGCGTGGTGGCCCAGGCGGTTACCCAGAAGTCGTCGGCTGTGAATGAGCCGGTGATTAATTATTTCGACCCAACTGCGGAAGAGGAACCATGTGAGTCCTGCGAAGAGGTGACTTCACAGAGTTGCCAGACGAACGAGACGGACTTTCCATGTCTCTGCAAAGCAACTTCAGGATCAGAAACGGGCAACATGGTACAAGCGCATTTGGACGACAATCAATCTTCTGAATGTACGCCTCTGTATCGATCCATTCAGCCGTAGTAGTAAATGGGTGGTTAACAGAAAGCCAATGGCACCGGGCGGCACTCGTCCGGTGCCATCTTCAAAATTGGAAACTGCTATGAATCGTAATCGAAGAGCAATTGTGTTATTGGTGTGTGTCATGGGTAGTGCAACCATACTCGGTGTGTTGTTTTGCATCAGGCCGCTCCGGCCCAATGAGCAATATCTCGGATTCAGCCGATTTTTCGCTGCCAAACCGGTAGAACTTGTTACACTTCGATTACCCGCTCACGATTTTTATCTGGCTGGTAAAAGCGAAGATAGCCTGTATTTGGGAAATCACCGGAAGGCAATGCACGTCTGGCAAGTCGATCTTGGTTTATTGGATATGACGAGTGTGCCTATCTGGTCGGACAGATTTGCCTATGAGCAGCTCGCCCTTCGTGTGCAGGGTGATTACTTTTACGTGTTAGACGGTGTAAAGCCATTTATACGGTACGGCCGGCGAGGTCAATGGTGGGCTCATGAGCTGATGGATAGTGCCTTTTTTTTGCAGGCAGCGCCAACGTCTGACCGGGGGCTGGTAATGCTGGGTATGGTAAACAGCGAGAATGCACTTGGTAAGTGGCAGGACGGCATGACGAACCCCAAATGGCGTACCGACCTATTGGAGAAGCAGGTGGATGGCTTCTTTTGTACCTACGGCAAATTGCATACTGATGAAGCGAAAAATAGGGTGGTGTATATTTACACGAACCGCAACCAATTTCTCGTGGCCGATACGAACCTCAACGTGCACTACTGGGCTAACACCATCGATACCATCAGCCGGGCGAAAATCAGAGTTGGGCACTTGGACTCACTGACCTCCACCCTCGCGTCGCCGCCCTTGCCGGTGAATGTGCACAGCGCGCTGGACGGCAATCTCCTATATGTACACAGCAACATCATGGCTGCCAATGAAGACCGAAGTGATTTCGAGCAGCATATTGTCATTGATGTGTATGATTTAGATGAGCGCGGCAGTTACCAATACAGCTTCTATATCCCCAAGATATCCATGAAACCATTCAAAGGGTTTCTGGTGAAACGGAAAAAGTTGTTTGCGTTGTTTGGGGATGAGTTGGTGGGATATGGGCTGTAGAGTAAGTAGTGTCTCCTTAAAGTTTATTTTATAACTAAATCATCCGGATTTTGCTTACACGGCCATAATGTGTGGATGACGAGTGATTCATCTATAAATTCATAAAAAAGTATGTAATCATCGACGATTAATCCCCTCACCCCTTCAAGAGTTGTATTGGCTCCGAGTTTAGGATGCTTGAGAAGTAATTTGGTGTTTTTAGTGAAAAGCCTATACAATTTGGTAGCATAAACCGCGTTGCCATTGCGCTGTACATAAAACTCCATTATCTCATAAAGTTTTATGCGGGCCTTATGAGACCATATTATCTTTCCTTTAGCCATTCGGCAATTTCATCGTCTAAATCGGACTGGTCAACAAACATACCTGCAGCGATGCCTTCGCGGGAAGCCTCTATTTCTTGGATTTGAGCCGCAGATAAATCTAACACCTGGCTTTCTGTTTTTGTATCCAAGATGGTTTTTATCGCTTTAAGAAACTGAATGTCGTCAATTTCGGCGATACGGCTAATTAATACATCTTTTAACTCAAGCGTGCTCATATTAGTGAAATTACTGTAAACAAATCTACAGTTAAACAGGAGAAAATGCAAATCGTTTGAAGCAAACCGGTTGAATCTTCCTATCACGATGGTTTTCATGTAACGGGACCTGCGCGTATTCGGCTATCGTTTCATGACTAAAAGGTATGAAATTGAATCGCGGCAGAAGGAGAGATTTACCTATTTCTTCCTATACCGCTTCGGCTTGGCCTTGTCATCCACCACCAACCAACCTTTCTTAACGGCGTTGTCTAAGGTGTTTGGTACACTGGTGGGGAGGTATTCGTAATGGTATTTCGTTTTGCAGTAGGAAATCACTTGTTCGGCGGTGACCCACTCACTGAAGAGGTCGGTTGCTAGGAGCCTGAACTCGATGAGGTCGATAAGGTCAGGCCGATCGTAAATGATTTTGTAAGCGTCTGAACCGATGGCTTCGTGAAACCTTTTCATCCGGCTTTTTAACTGCTTTTCGGTGGGCAGCGGTTTGTCAAAATCGTAAAATTCCTTGTGCGTAAAGCCGTAGAAGAAAATCAGCGCGCTTAGTTTGTCTGTTTGCCCGCCGGTGCGGCCTTCTTCAAAATTACCAATGGTTTTGCTGTCAACACCTACCTCCGCACCAATTTTGGGTCTCGAAAGCAATAGCAAAGCTCTTAAACCGTATAATTTTTCGGCTACTTTGACATTTGTGATGTTTATTGATTCTCGTGTTATTTCTTTAAACCCCATTCCGTTTAAATTATTTAAGGAAAATTTTTTCTTATATTAATTTTATTGCTACCTTTGTTATACCATCCCGTTTTGCGGATGCAGCATGAATGAATTGAAAAGAAAAAAGCAGTGCCTATGGCATAACATGAATTGATACATACAACATCGGTGTAGGTAAATACATTGAAGGTCTCGTTCCCCAAAAATCCGATACAAGAGGCGAGGCAACAGGTATATACCCAACTCCACACATTTGGCTATCTTTGCCACCCGTGGATTGGGTCCTGTTGTGGAAGCGTGTCTTGTGTCGGAAACATAAGGGGTCACGTGGAGGCAGGATTCCAATCCACATTTTTTTTAGCCGGATGAAAGCCTATCCCACACTTTCCCGTACCCTACGTAACCTACTAAACCAAGAGGTAAAAATGACAAAAAAATCCGACAAAATTTGCGGAATGGATGCTTTTTGCGTGCTTTTCGCCAAGAAACCCAAAAACCCGAGTTAAACGCCGGTTCGAATCGGCCGACACCTCGTTAACCAGTATTGATAACCTAATAACTCATGATGAATAAAAGACAATCCCTATTCATACGGGCTAGCTATGCCCTTATCCTGTCCTTTCCATGCGTAAGCACCTGTACGTGGGCGGCCGGCAACGCGCCGGCCCCCGCGGCTACGGGCAGCATGCCCGACACATCGCAAGTACGGAAAGACACCGTTACCATCGAAGAAGTGGAGATCAACGCGGGCTATTACACCGTAAAAGACCGCGAACGCACGGGCAGCATCGCCCGCGTAACGGCAAAGGAAATCGAGCGACAGCCAGTCCTCAATCCGCTCGAAGCGCTCAAAGGGCGCATGGCAGGGGTGGATATCCAGCAGCAAAATGGTGAAATCGGTGGCGGGTTCACTGTACGTATACGAGGGCAGAATAGTATACGCAACGATCCCGGTGTAAACGACCCACTGTATTTGATTGACGGGGTGCCGTTCACTTCAACCTCGCTGCAGCAATCTGGAGGATATTTTTCAACCAATCCGTTGAACACTCTAAGCCCGAGCGACATTGCAAGCATAGAAGTTTTGAAGGACGCCGATGCCACAGCGATTTACGGCAGTCGAGGAGCAAACGGAGTAGTGCTCATCACTACCAAACGCGGACAAGCGGGTAAAGTGAGTCTGACCGTGGATGCCAATTACGGTCGCGGCAACGTACGTAAATTTATGGACTTGCTAGATACCGACCAATATTTGGAAATGCGACGGGAGGCCTACGCCAATGACCCAACGTTTCCAATGATCGGTAATGCGGCGCGAGACCTGCTCGTGTATGATCAGGAAAAATATACCGATTGGCAGCGGGTGCTGCTCGGCGGCAATGCGGATCGAATGGACATAAGGGCATCGCTAAGCGGCGGCGGCGCGGACGTCCGCTATCTCCTTAGTGGCGGTTTTTTGCGGCAGGGGAATGTTTACCCAGGAGACTTTGGTTATCGACGCGGAAATGGACATGCCGCACTGGCTACTGGTAGCCCCGACGACCGTTTTCAGACACAATTGGCCATTAGTTACACTATGGATCACAACGATTTGCCCAATATTGCCACCAACATCACGTCGTTGGCGCTGACCTTGGCGCCAAATGCCCCAGATATGCTGGATGAAATGGGCGACCTTAATTGGGAGGGAACGAGTTACAGCAATAACCCGATGAATTATATGCGAAAGCCATACATCCAGCTGCAACGGCATACCAATGCTCAAGCATCGATTAGCTACCGAATAGCTGACAGGCTAATCATTAAAGCCGTGGGCGGATACAATACCTTATTTATGGAAGAAGAACAGCTAAATCCGGCAAGCAGTCAAAACCCGGCTTACAACTTAAACAGTACGTTTACGTGGAGAAATAATCGTTTGGTGACATGGAATGTAGAGCCTCAGCTGGCGTATGACCATTCGCTTAATTGGGGCGTAATATCGGCGCTGGTGGGGGGAACCTTACAGCAAATGGACAGAAAAGGAGCCTCGTATCAGGCAAGCGGGTTCCCCAATGAACAGCTCATCCGGAACCCATTAGCGGCTACTACCCTCCGAACGTATGGTATGCCTCAAAGCCAATATAGGTACCTGGCTGCGTTTGCGCGTGTAAATTACGCGTTGAAAAACCGCTATTACTTAAACTTAACAGCTCGTCGGGATGGCAGTAGTCGATTCGGTCCGGCCAAACGATGGGGTAACTTTGGAGCGGTGGGGGCGGCATGGCTATTTACAGAAGAAACACAAGTGAAATCTGCGTTGCCTTGGCTTAGTTTCGGGAAAATACGGACGAGCTACGGTGCAACGGGTAGTGATCAAATTGATGATTATGGCTACTTAGCGACTTATCTACTAGCCCAAGCCAATCCCTATCAGATTGCGTGGGTGGAACCTACTCGAATAGCAAATGTGAATTACCATTGGGAGATAAATCGCAAACTTGAGATGGCGATGGAACTTGGTGTAGTGAGGGATCGTATCCGAACAACGGTAGCGTGGTACCGAAACCGGAGTGGGAACCAATTGGTGGGTTACCCTTTGCCGGCCACGAGCGGTTTTACCTCTGTGCAATATAATTTGCCTGCCACCGTGCAGAACAGTGGGTGGGAGATAGACGTGCAGGCGATAATTAGTAAAAGAAACATGGTCGAATGGCGTATGGCATTCAACGTGAATGTTCCGAAGCGTACGCTGCTGTCATATCCAAATATCGAAGCGAGCAGTTATTATAATGTCTATGAAGTAGGCAAAAGCATGGACCGCAACCGACGGTATCATTATCTCGGGGTGGATGGCGAAACGGGTTTGTATCGGTTTGAAGATGTTGATGGAAGCGGAACGGTTAACACTGCGGATCTCAAATGGCGAGACAAATACCGGACGGTTTACGGGGGACTTCAAAGTTCCCTTCGTTTGTACGCGGTCGAACTCGCTGTCGGTTTCCAGGTAGATAACCGCGAGCGTCTGTTGGTTCGCCAGTTCTCTATGCCGGGACAAAGCGTAGGAAATCAGCCGGTCGGTGTTATGGAGCGCTGGCAACGAAAAGGCGATAACAAGCCCTACCAGCAGTTTCGCTCGGGATATGACGACTATTACGTGCACGATGATTATATGAGCTTTCTAAGTGATGCATCGATAGAGAATACATTTTTTGTCCGGTTGACCAGTGCTTCTATTTCATGGCATATACCTGTGGAATGGCATAGGGCGTTGGGCATCGGTGGATTGCGTCTCTCTGCCAGTGGGCAAAATTTATGGGTGAGCGACAGAGGCAACCGCATGGATCCAGAAATCGGTGGTTTGGCGATGCCCTTGCTGCGCATCGTTACCGGAGGAATACACTTGACTTTATGACCAAACAGCTTCGAAATGAATTCAACAAAAATAGAACGAGTAGGACTAATAAGATGGGGTTTGCTCGCTGTAATACTTTGCAGCTGCGAAAAGTACCTGGATATCGACGTGCCGCATGACCAGTTGGTTCCGGCAACTGTATTTTCTGATGAGGCGTTAGCAGATGGGGCCATTGCGGGTATTTATCAGGAAATGATGTTTGACCGGGCCACAAACTTCGCCAATGGGGGCACAAACAGCGTAACCGCATTGATGGATGTGGCATCGGGCGCGTTAGTTTTTAACCATGGTAGTGCTGAAGTGGAAGCGTTTGAAGCGCGCAACTGGTTGCCTGCTAATAGTATGGTGTACGTGCTGTGGTCGAGTACTTATAAAGCTGTTTTCCGTGCGAATGAAGTGTTGGAAGGACTGACGGTCAACAAGGAAAGCTTGACATCGGCATTGGCGGCACGGCTAAGGGGCGAGGCGCTCTTTGTGAGGGCATTTTGCCATGCACAATTGGTTCCACTTTTTGGAGGGGTGCCTCTTGTAATCACTACGGATTACCGTATAACCAGCCGGCTTCCAAGAACGACACCAGAAGAGATATATAATCAGTTGGAAAAAGACCTTAGAGAAGCTATGGAAATACTGCCAGCCGACTACAGCCACGCTTTTGGCGAGCGGATGCGCCCAAATCGCTGGGCGGCAGCACTCCTATTGGCTCGGATTTATTTATACCAACAGCGTTGGAAAGAAGCAGCGCATGTTTCGAGTACAATACTCGCGCATAACGATCTCTATGAACTTGTCCCGTCTACAGACGTATATCTAAAAGATAATAAAGAAGCTATTTGGCAACTTCTGGTGTTGGAGAACTCGAGGGCTACTCATGAAGGACTGGAGGGCCTGCCTAATCCGGTACTTAATACCCCGCCGCGCTTTAGCTATTCGGCGACGGCAATGGAAGCCTTCGACAGCGATGACCAACGTACATTAAATTGGGTAGGTAGTTATACCATGCCTGATGGAGAGCAGGTATATAATTTCATCAATAAATATAAGATAAGGTCGAACCCAGTGAATGTACCACCCAATGAGGCAAGTATGGTGATGCGTCTCACTGAGGCTTATCTAATTAGGGCGGAGGCCCGCATACGTATGGATGATGGGGTTGGTGCATTGGCCGATATAAATACTGTACGGATGAAACATGGTGGACTAACGCCATTAAATGAATTGAATGCTGATGTGTTGATGGATGTGATTGAGCGGGAGCGATTGATAGAATTTACTTACGAATGGGGACACCGTTGGAGTGATTTGAAACGTTGGGGGCGTAACGAGGCTCTGCTGCCTATACCATACAGGGAACTGGAGGCGAACCCATTTTTAGTGCAAAATATAGGCTATTAAACGAAAGGTCTTTAGTGGTTATGAACAGATTTATATTGATTTCCGTTTTCATGTTGCTTAGCCGGATGGCATGTTCACAGGCAGGTTTGGAGTTGGGAGATCACGTACCTCCAATAGTCGTTTCAAAATGGCTGTATGGCGAACCGGTCACGGAGTTTAAGCCGGGGATGTTATACCTTATAGAATTCACGCATTTAAATTGTAAACCCTGTCGTGAAGCGATACCGAGCCTGACCAGATTGGCTGAAAAATATTCCAACAGATTGAAGGTGATTGGGTTATACAGTTATTTTCCACGAGAGAACCGTGATGAGGTGGTTTATGCTAGACAAATTAACGCGCTTAGGGATAGGTTAGGCGACCAGATGAATTATACCGTCGCACTGGATAAACCGGGTGGTTTGATGAACAAGCTTTGGAACGACGGGGGCGGTTTTCCCAAAGCATATTTACTAGACTCCTATGGAAAAGTTATTTGGGTCGGGATGGGCGATTTCAATCAGCTTGATTTCGTTATTAAACAAGTTACGGAAGTTGGAACCGATGCGGCCTTACTCCAGGAACGTCAGAATGCCTTTACCGAGATTTATCAAGATGTAATGAAAAACCGACAAACACGGGAGTTGGCAGAATCATTAAAAAAGATTGATTCGATAATGACTGCATTTCCTGAGCGCGAAGCGTATAATTTAAGACTAATGTTTTATGTTTTGCTCGCCAAAGATTCACAAAGAGCGACATCCTTCCTCATTAAAACCCAAGATCGTTTACCGAACTGGACATTTAATTCGCGCATGCTGGATTATGTAGATACACATGGGTTGTCGGATAAGAGAATACTAGAAAATTTTGAACGCGAGATACAGAATAATATCAAAGATACGCTAATGGTTGCTGACCTACTGCTCGCCAAAGGACGTTACCTTGCTAAGAATGGCTATTTTAAACAGGCTGCCGATGTATTGTCGGAATCTGAATATGCTCGATTTTCATGGTCGGTGCCGTCAGGCAACATGATGGAGATGACCGTTGGTTGGAAACAAACAGCTTTGTTTGGTGAAGTGTTTTTGTATGGGGGTAAAGCCGCAACTCATTGGCTTGATTACTACATTTCAACCGGCTCATTGACTTACTTTGCTACGACAACCATCATGAGGACATTTGAAGAGAAGCTCAGCGATGAACAGGAAGATCTGTTGGAGGTTTACCTGAAAAAGCAGATGGAACAAAGGCGGGGAGCTCCATAATCTGTCCACTTCTTCCGTTTTCCATCCACATTGTTCGCGGATTTTGAGCGGCTAGTGGTGGAGTATATGTTTGCCGTAACAAAAAAATTAAACGCTTATGTTACAGCAAACAATAATGAACAAACACCTACGGCTGGAAAAGCCGGCAAGCCAACCGGCAAAGCGCCGGTTGCGTAAGGTGAACGATGCGGAGGACTATGTGGATTTCCTCCATGAACAGGCGGCACACCCCGGGCCACGGCCATTCCCTTGGCCGCTAGTGGGTGTGCCGCTTTTATTGATCTTATTCCTATACCTCGGGCCGCTGTTATGGTGGCTAGATGCCACAGCGGCCGTGCCGGATATCGGCATACTCAGCGTATTGGTACTGGCGGCGCTTGCTGTCGGGTTCTTTTGGCTCGTGGCTGCTTGGCTCGCCTGCGTATTCTTTAAACGCCTCACGGGATTCGACCGCGGGGATTTCCATTCATCTTTTAGCGTATTGAAACCATGGAAGCAAATTGGGTATTACCTGCTGCTCTTGCTCTCGCTGTTCTGGGGGTTGGTAGTAGCATTGGTAGCGTTGATATAACGACGGATCAGATTGAAAGTGGCAGGAAAGACGGTTGCCTGCAAACGGTGTACCGTAATGAAATCGGGGTGAAAGAAGCAACAGGCAACAACGACGGCCCAAGGGTAGGGGAGTACCTGCGGTATTGCGGCTTGGGCGAAGGCTATGAGTGGTGTGCGGCGTTTGTGAGCTGGTGCCATGGGCAGGCGGGCTACGCCAAGCCGCGGAATGCGTGGGCCGCCGCGCTTTTTCCGGCAAAACGGACGGTGTGGACAACGAAAAATAGAGCAACGAACAACACAACACCAACGCGAGGAGATGTATTCGGAATCTACATGGCATCTAAAAGCCGCATAGGCCACTGCGGCTTCGTAGATGAGTGGGATGCCAAATGGTGCATCACCGTAGAGGGCAATGTGAATAATGCCGTGGTGCGCAAACGCAGGTCCGTTAAAACCATTCGTACGGTATCAAGATGGACGGGCGCAGTGAATGAATGAAAGAAGTAGTGTAAAATGAGTAGAAACACAAAAAGAAAAAGAGATGAAAAAAAGAACAGCCAGGAGTGGCTTTAAACACATGAAAGATCAGGAGTTATTAACCTTTGGTTATACGGTGCATGCGGCGATGGATGGCAATGCCTATTTTGCTACACCAGAACCCGATCTCGCGACGTTACTCATATCGGTCGACGATTTCCGTACTAAAATGGAAATGGCTAACCGAAAAGGTAGCCCGCTCGATTTCAGTCTGAAAAATGACAGCCGTGAGGTATTGATCGAACTGCTTAAGCAACTAGCATTCTACGTAAACAAGACGGCCCGCGGAGACTTGTCAATAATTTTAAGTAGTGGCTTCCGTCCGGTTGCCCTGCCCACCAAATCGGTGCCGCCCCAGACACCGCTGTGGGTGACGCTTTCGGACTACCGGCAGAAGGGGCAGGCTAGGCTCGATTTTGAGCCGGTAGACAATGTACGCCTTTATGAATACCAGTATACCGACGAAGTGGACGCGAGTGGCCAAGTGGTGTGGCCCGTGGACGTACTGGATACGCCCCGGAGCAGCATTAACGTGTTAGCGCCTTTGCAAAAAGGGGTGGAGTATTACGTTCGCGTACGCGCTAAGAATGGCGTAGGTGCGAGTGACTGGACTGACCCGGTAAGCATCCTCGCCCGATGACCGCTAAGATAATGGAAAGGATAAAGGCAATAGCGGGCATAGGGGCCGTATTAATCGGCCTACTGGCCGGTTGCGCTACGCAGAAGCTTTCGGCCGATGAACGATTGGCATGGCAAGTCCGGGGAATGGAGATGTCTGGGCAGGAAAGGCACTTGCGTCGGCAGGAACAGACGATGTCGGCTAGCATCCGCATGGAATATGTGAATAACGTGGCTGAAATCATCCCAGTAGGTGCCTTCCGGTTGAGTGCCGATAGCGGATATTTGGGGCAGGCCGAGCGGGTGGTCATCCATCGGGAAAGTCGGAGACTGGATGTAGCTGAGTCGAACGGAGCGGTTGCGGCCGTGGATCGCTCGGCAGCCATGGCGGCAACGCGTGAAGATACCGCCTTACAGTGGGATACGCGTATGAGGCAGCAGGAGGCTGATGTTTCGCCGCTACTGAAAATCCCCTGGTGGGCGTGGCTATGTGGTGTTTGCGGCGTTATTTATCTCGTAGCGCGCCTGTTGAAGGGGTAAGCCCGCTAACAGATCGTACAACAAACCCTGGTGTCCACCGGGGTTTGTTGTTTTTAAAGCTCATGCAGAAGCCGGGATGAGCATTTTGCGGTATTCGCTCGGCGACATGCCTTTAAGCCGCTTGAACTGCCTGTTGAAGTTGGCGAGGTTGTTGAAACCGCATTCATAGGCGATGGTAACCACGTTGTCATCGCTATCGGCGAGCAGCTTGCAGACGTGGCCGATACGGATGGTGTTGAGGTATTCTACAAACGTCATCCGGTAATGTTCCTTGAAGAAGTTGCAGAAGGTGGTGATGGCCATGCTGGCTTCAGAAGCGACCTCGTTTAGCGTGATATCGCGGTGATAATTGCGCAGGATGTAATCCGTGATTTTACTGAACCGATCGGAATAATAGCCCTGCGTGTGCTGCATGTAGGTGGGGCTGGCCAGCAGCTCATACTCCGTGCTGTGGGCCAGGATATCAAACATGGCGAATAGCGACGACAGCCGGCTCAGGCCGCTCTCACCAATCATACCATTCATCCGGCTGTTGATTTCGTTTTTGGTCTTGCCGGTAATCACCAACCCACGCTTAGATAAGTCCAGTATCTTTTTGAGTGGCTCTAATTCCGGTAAGGAAAGGAAATGCTCTCCAAGGAAATCCTCAACGAAGTGGACAACTACTGCATCTGCCTCCTGTTGCGCTTTACCCTCAAGATAGGCGGCGTCGTTAACCCATACATGCGGAAGGGAAGGACCCATGAACACGAGGTCACCTTCATTGAAGTGGCCGATATGATCGCCGACCATACGCCGGCCGGTACTTTTGTTGACTAACACAAACTCGTACTCAGGATGGTAATGCCAAGGACAAGGGAAGAACGGACCACGCTCGGTAAAGACGATGAACGATTTGTCAAACTCCTTGGGCAACCGGTATTCTACTGCTTTCATAATGCGGGTGTGTTACGGTAGTGATGCTAACTTACCGTTTTTAAGAATGTAAAGCAAATAATGGTCGTTCTGATTGTAAAATAATATCGATATTGTAGAATTGAGTATGAGAATTGAGCGGCCCAATGAAGGCGCATCGGTAAATAACTACTTGCTTTCCCAATTGCTTAGCCGCTTGTGTTTCGAAGTTGAAGGGCACAGAAGCATAACAACAAAAAGACAAATGGCAATTGTTCGTTTGTCTATTGTTGCTATTTTTGAACCATGCAGAAGAAAAGAATTTTTACTACGTTGTTTGTTTTTATAACTTTATGTTTCTTAGTTGGTCAATCTACAGCAATACAGGCGCAAACCTCAAAGGTACACATTACGGATTTGCATGTACGCGATCCTTATATCGTGCCCGATCAGCAGAATCATTCGTATATTCTTTACAAATCGGCACCGGTTAAAGACAAGCAAGGGGTAGACGTAAGTGGTGTGGTCGCTTACCGAAGTAAGGATCTGGAATATTGGGAAGGCCCGTATGTTGTATATGCGACACCGCAGGACAATTGGATTAAAGGTGTCATATGGGCTCCTGAAGTGCATTTGTATCAAGGTAAATACTATTTGTTTGCCACGCTTAATTCCGATATTGAATGGAAACTTCAGCGGGAAGGCTTTCCAAAGTACACCTTTAGGGGAACACAGCTATTTCATGCGGATAATCCGATGGGACCATTTCTGCCGTTTGAAGAAAAGTTACCGCACACCCCCATGGATCGCATGGCATTGGACGGCACGCTGTGGGTCGAGAATGAGATTCCTTACATGATTTATTGCCATGAGTGGGTGCAGATAGAAGATGGTACGATGGAGTTGGTACAACTGGAGCAGGATCTTTCAAAGCCCATCGGACCTTCTTTGACGCTTTTTCACGCGTCAAGTGCTCCGTGGTCTACGGGAAGTCAACATCCTGACGGTACGCTCACTTACGTTACAGATGGTTGTTTTCTCTATCGGACCAAGACGGGTAAGCTGCTGATGATCTGGTCTAGCTTCAAAGAAGGAAGTTACGCAATTGGCATTGCTGAGTCTACGACTGGAAAATTGACGGGACCTTGGAAACAACAGGAAAATTTGCTTTTTGATCAGAATGGGGGGCATGGTATGTTGTTTAAGACATTTGATGGGCGGCTTATGCTCACCTTTCATAGTCCCAATTCGCCTTCGGGGAAGGAGCGCGCCCAGATTTATGAGATGATCGATACAGGCGATACGCTGACTTTAAAAGATTAACTGTCGGCTGTATAGATGATGGGAATGGTCCCTTGGGTAGATTGTACAAAACGATTTATATTTAAAGAAATTATTTTATGGAAATGAGGTTGAAATTAATTATCGAACAGCAGCCTGTTAGAAATCTTACCATTGTTTTCCTACTGGTTTTGAGTATCACAAATTCTTTCGGCCAGGGTACGGAAAAACATACACCCAACGTGCGCAAAATTAAAGATATAGTTATTTATCAGGATTCTATGTATTACAGCACGTTCCCTTCGGTCGTAAAGAAACCCGACGGTGAGTTGTTCGTGGCTTTCCGACGTGCCCCTAACCGGATTATGTTCGGCGAGCAAGGTAACAATCACGTTGACCATAATAGTTATCTTGTTGGAGTGCGTTCTACCGATGGGGAGAACTGGACCCCGGTTCCTGATTTAATTTATGCGCATGCTTTTGGCGGATCGCAGGACCCTTGCTTGCTTCAACTCAAGGATGGTACCCTGCTTTGTGCAAGTTACGGATGGACAACCATTAGAGGCGACATAAAAGTAAAACAGCCCTATTTTGAGGCGGGTGGTTTTATCTTTCTTGGAGGATACTTGGTGCGATCTATCGATGGCGGTAAAACTTGGGAAGGCCCTTATTATCCACCGCATATAGCGCAGGAACGGCATTATAACGCGTTTAATGAACCTATGCCGGCCTACAACCGGGGGGCTTTGTATGAAGCAAAAGATGGACGTATTTTGTGGATCGTTGCTGCACACGACAGTATCGGAAAAACATCCAATTACCTGTTGGTATCAAAAGACAAAGGCTTGACCTGGGAATATTCGGGCGTCGTAGCCAGTGATAAGACTGTCTCATTCAACGAGGCCTCCGTGATCGAGACACCAAATGGCGATATCGTAGGATTCTTGCGCACAGCAGGGTTTGGTGACCAGGCTGTAATCGCGAGATCGACAGACGGCGGGAAAACCTTTCAATGGCAATCCATGGAGTTTCAGGGCCATCCGTTGAATGCGCTGCAATTACCGGGTGGCCGCGTGTTGGTTACCTATGGATATCGGCATGAGCCATTTGGTATCCGGGCGCGTATACTGAACGCCGAGTGTACTGACTGGGGCACGTCACAGGAAATTATCTTACGGACAGATGGTGGAAACGGTGATCTGGGTTATACTTGGCCTGTACAACTTGACGAAAACCGTGTGTTGGTTGCCTATTATTTCAATAAAGAAAATGGATTAAGGCATATCGCGGGAACCATCATAGAGATAGACGCAGAAAAGTAGAAATCAAATACTGGAGCTATTCTGGGAATCACTAGATTTCACAAAAAAAGGCTCCGCCAAACGGCGGAGCCTTTTTTTAGATTTTCTCAATCCGATTGATTAGTTTACCAACGAATCCAGTGAGTCGATGGCTGCGTCACCGAGTGAATCGATAGAATCAGTAGTAGCATCAACCTGTGCTTCGATTTCAGTTGCCAATGAATCGGCAGTTTGCTCACTTTCAGAAGTCGTGGTGTTGCAAGCAGCAAAAGCTACAGAAAACAACAAACCTAAAAAACCGAATTTAAATGCATTTTTCATGTTAATTTCCTTTTTGATGTTTAAAACAAACTTGTTCAATTACGTTTTAATACTCGAGGGGCTAAAAGGTAACCCAAAAAAGTGAAAAAATATCATATACTGCTGTCGAACGTGGTGGCCTTTGTAAGATAAAAAAGAATGCCGTATCTTGTGAACCATGATAAACCTTGAATTTAACCAAAATGAGGACCTGAATAAACAAGCGGTATCTGCGCTAAAAAGCCAGTTAAAGAAGGTATACCAAGGCGGTGGTGCCAAAGCGGCGGAAAAGCAAAAAGCCAAAGGAAAGATGTTAGCTCGTGAGCGCATAAGCCACCTGCTAGATGCCGAACAGCCCTGGCTCGAAATTGGTGCCACAGCTGCCGATGGCATGTATACGGAACATGGGGGATGTCCCTCAGCGGGTGTAATAACGGTTATCGGTTTCGTTGCGGGCCGCCAGTGCGTGATCGTAGCCAACGATGCCACTGTAAAAGCTGGGGCGTGGTTTCCGATGACCGCCAAGAAGAACCTGCGCGCGCAGGAGATTGCCATGGAAAACCGGCTACCAATCATTTACCTTGTGGATTCTGCGGGTGTATACCTCCCCATGCAGGATGAGATTTTTCCCGACAAGGAGCATTTTGGGCGCATCTTCCGTAATAATGCACGGATGAGCAGCGAAGGGATTGTACAGCTGGCAGCGATCATGGGTTCGTGTGTAGCGGGAGGTGCTTATTTGCCAATCATGAGCGATGAAGCCATGATTGTAGACGGTACTGGCTCGGTGTTCTTGGCAGGATCTTACCTTGTTAAATCGGCTATCGGCGAGTCGGTAGATAACGAGACGTTGGGCGGGGCAACCACGCATTGCGAAATATCGGGTGTAACAGATTATAAACAACCCGACGATAAAACGTGCTTGGATTCCATTCGTCGCATTATGAGTAAGCTAGGGAAGCCGAAAGATGCCGGTTTTGATCGGATAAAGCCGGCTCCTCCGAAATTGGGCGAACACGAAATCTATGGTTTATTGCCGGCCTCGCGCGAAAAGCCCTATGATATGGGCGAGATTATCCGGAGACTGGTGGATGACTCCGATTTTGAAGAATACAAAGCGCGTTATGGCCAAAGCATTGTCTGCGGTTTAGGGCGCGTGGAAGGATGGGCTGTAGGTATTGTAGCCAACCAGCGCAAAGTGGTGAAAAGCAAAAAAGGGGAGATGCAGTTTGGTGGCGTAATCTATTCGGACGCTGCGGACAAGGCTACCCGTTTTATCATGAACTGCAATCAAAAGAAAATTCCCTTAATTTTCCTACAGGATGTAACCGGTTTTATGGTAGGTAGCCGGGCGGAGCAGGGTGGCATTATCAAGGACGGCGCTAAGATGGTGAATGCCGTAGCTAATTCCGTGGTGCCAAAGATTACCATCGTGATCGGCAACTCATACGGTGCAGGTAACTATGCGATGTGCGGGAAGGCTTACGATCCGCGGCTCATTTTCGCATGGCCATCGGCAAAGATCGCGGTAATGGGGGGCAGTCAGGCTGCCAAAACGCTGCTCCAGATTCAAACGGCATCGTTAAAAAAGGCCGGTACGGAAGTTGATACAAAGCAGCAGGAGGCCTTGCTGCAAGCAATTACCGAGCAGTACAACGAACAGACGACCCCATACTACGCGGCGGCACGGCTTTGGGTGGATGGAATCATAGACCCGTTAGATACGCGGAAAGTCATCGCCATGGGGATTGAGGCAGCCAATCAGGCACCGATAGAAAGGCCTTTTAACGTAGGGGTGATACAGACGTGAGATTTGAGACACTAGACAAGAGACAATAGATTTAAGCAAACGGCAAAAAAGCAAACAGCAGAAAAATAAGAAATATGTTTTCAAAAATAAAAAAAGCATACCAGCTGTTCAAGCGTATCGATTTTGAACAGTTGGACAAGCTGTCCCGAAAAGTAGACCTGCCCAAGGTGATGGACTCGTTTTCCAAATTAGACGAAAAACAGCTCAACGGACTGATGAAGATGCTAGACGGCGGAAAGCCGAAACGCGAGTTGCCGCCCATCAATGGAGATTTCTACGAACTGCATTTGCGTCTGAGTGAGGCGGACCGTGCACTGCAACTAATAGTGCGTGATTTTATGGAACGTGAAATACGACCCTTGGTAAATCATTATTGGCTGCGCGATGAATTCCCCTTTGAGATTATCCCTAAGCTGGCGAAACTGAATATCTGCGGGCTTACCTATGAGGGATACGGTTGCGCGGGCAGGTCATCACTGATGGAAGGGATTATTGCGATGGAGATTGCCCGGGTGGATGCGTCAGTGGCTACTTTTTTTGGCGTGCAGAGTGGCTTGGCTATGGGGTCTATATACCTTTGTGGTTCCGATGAACAGAAACAAGAATGGTTGCCGGCCATGCAGCAGATGAAACTGATCGGTGCCTTCGGTCTCACCGAACCCGAAGTGGGGTCGGGGGCAGCGGGAGGACTTACCGTCATGGCTCGCAAAACAGAAAACGGCTGGCTACTAAACGGGCAGAAGAAATGGATAGGAAATGCCACGTTTGCTGACGTAACCGTTATCTGGGCTAAAGACGTGGCCGATGGAGAAGTGAAAGGCTTTTTAGTACGGAAAGGTACACCCGGTTTTGAAGTGGAGAAAATCAAGGGAAAGATGGCCCTTCGGATTGTGCAGAATGGACTGATTACGATGACGGATTGTTTGGTGGGGGAAAATGACCGGTTGCAGCATGCCAATTCATTCAAAGATACCGCCAAAGTGCTGCAACTTACCCGGGCGGGTGTGGCCTGGATGGCCGTTGGCTGTGCAAGGGGTGCCTATGAGAATGCCCTCGATTATACACGTAAACGCAAGCAGTTCGGTAAGCCCATCGCATCATTCCAGTTGATCCAGAATCACCTCGTTGAAATGCTATCCAACCTTACGGCCATGCAGACTTTGGTATACCGCCTATCTGAATTGCAAGACGGGGGCCTGCTGCGCGATGAACATGCATCGTTGGCCAAAGTATTCTGCACACTCCGCACACGTGATATCGTGAGCCAAGCACGGGAGGTGATGGGCGGCAATGGCATCTTGCTGGAGTACGATGTAGCACGATTTTTGGCCGATGCCGAGGCGATTTACTCTTATGAAGGAACCAAGGAAATCAACTCATTGATTGTGGGTAGGTCTATAACGGGGTTCAGCGCATTTGTATAGGCGAACATCAAACACAAACTAATAAAAAAGACTTTTTTATCTTTTATTTATACTTTGTATATTTGCACCGCAATTAATTAATGGATGTTTTCAAAAACATGTGAGTATGCGATCCGGGCGATGATTTTTATCGCTAAACGGTCTAAGGCCGGAGAGAAGGCCGGCATCAAGGAAATCAGCAAAGAGATCGATTCTCCCGAGTCATTCATCGCAAAAATATTACAGGATTTGAGTCGCAAAGGCCTGGTGCTTTCAACGAAAGGACCCAATGGTGGTTTTTTTTTAGATGACAAGCTACTCGACGGCTCTTTGGCTGACATTGTAAAATCAGTGGATGGGGAGAAGATTTTTTCGGGCTGTGGATTGGGGTTGAAGCAGTGCTCAGAAGCAAAACCATGCCCAATCCATTACCAGTTCAAGATTATCCGGGAAGAAATGAGGAACATGCTTGAAGGAGCAAAACTTAGTTCATTCACTGAACAATTGGAGAATAGGCTTACCTTTTTGAAGCGGGATTAGCAAACGTAATTTTTTTTGCTTCTATAAAGGATAAAAAGGTATTAATATATTTTTAGGTTTAGTATGGTAAAGACCTCATCATTGCTTACAATTATTGTGGTACTATTTCCGATGCTGCTTTTTGCGCAGGGGGAAATGCGGCCATTCAGTTTCACCTTCAATAGTGCAGAGGTGATTATTTTGATCTCGCTGTTGGTATTAATCGCCATTTTGCTCTTTGCTATTTGGTTGTTGCACCGTATCGAAACCATCAGAGGGGTAGCTGATCGGCGGTCTGCAGCGAGTCGAACAGGATACAGTAAGTACATCCAGCAATTGGATAGCCGCCAGCTTGAGCAGCTCATCTCCATTGTCCGCGAAAGGAACAAGAAACATACCGCCTCTGGAGGCGATTCATTGCGAAAAGCGCTACTCGTTCTATTGCTTTTGTCCCCAACGTTAGCTACATGGGCACAAACCACCGGTAGTGGAGAAGGGGAGTCACTTTTGGGCCAAGCAGGTATCATCATTACCATTGTGTTGTTGCTCATACCGATTCTGGTCGGTTTTGTAATCATGGTTGGGAAAGCATCGCAAGTACTTAAGCGGTATCGCAGAAAGATGGATATGGCTGAAGCCGATGAGTTTGCGGCTTACCTACGCGAAGTGGATGTCGAACAGGCCGAACGCGAGCTGGTGGGAAGAAAGGAGGCGCTGGATTACCGGTTATCCGATACCGAACTCTCCGGGCCGGAAGCGGCCGAAGATAAGCTGGGCGTTATCAAAATCAGGGAAAATTCGGGGCTTCCTTTCGTTGCCGTTAAGAAAAAGGCGCAGCGCCGGCCCAATATAGACCCTAAGCTGAGCAAATTGATTGTTTGGTACCTGGTGGCCGCCACTTGTTGGTTGCTTTTCGGTACTACCGTAGGCCAATACCTGGGTATTAAGTTTGTCGCTCCTGATGCCGACCAAGTAAGCTGGTTGAGTTTCGGACGCTTACGGCCCGTGCATACCAATGCGGTATTCTGGGGCTGGGCTTCGCTAGCCATGATCGGTTTGGGGTATTATGTGGTACCACGCGTAAGCAATGTGGCTATAGCCAGTTTGAAAATGGGTTGGTATTCGTTTTACCTGATCAACACAGCAGTGGTGTTGGGTTCGCTATCACTCATGGGTGGCATTAACAATGGGGGTGGTGAATATCGCGAATACATTTGGCCCATTATGTTGTTGTTTGGCGTCGGCTTAGTACTCACCTTGATCAATTACCTCAAGACGGTTGCGAGAAGAACAACCCGCGAAATCTATATTTCCAACTGGTACATTATCTCCGCGGTGATTTTCGCCTTGGTGATATCCATTGTGGCTTATATTCCATGGTGGCAGAAAGGATTGGGCGAAACCATCGTTCAGGGGTATTACATGCACCAAGGGGTAGGGATGTGGTTTATGCTGTTCATGTTGGGCGTGGTATATTATTTCTTGCCGCAACAACTGAATAGACCTATTTACTCCTATAGCCTGGGTATTTTGGCTTTCTGGACGCAGATTCTCTTTTATACGCTCATCGGCACCCATCACTTCGTATTTAGCGCCATTCCGTGGTGGTTGCAAACGGTGGCCATCGTGGGCAGTATGGGTATGGTTATTCCGGTAGCAGCCGGTACGGCTAATTTCCTGCTTACCTTTAAAGGCGGGTGGTATAAGGTTAAAGATAGTTATACACTTCCTTTCTTTCTCATCGGTATTATCTTTTACTTTACGGGCTCGTTGCAGGGCACGGCCGAGGCCTTTCGTTACACCAACCTGTTGTGGCACTTCACGGATTTTACCGTGGCACACTCGCACCTTACGATGTATGGTATTATCAGCTTTTTCCTGTGGGCAGGTATATACGCTTTGGTGCCGAGACTGACCGGCAGAGAGGCTCCCCAGTCGACCGTAGGTGCGCATTTCTGGATGGCGCTGATTGGGCTCCTGTTCTATACCGTTCCATTGATGTACGGCAGCACCCTGAAAGGCCTGATGTGGATAGAAGGGAAACCGTTTATCGAGAGTGTAACGCTGATGATGCCGTATTGGCTCTGGCGTGCGATAGGAGGAAGCCTCATGTGGTTATCGCACCTGTTTTTTGCATATAATATGTACAAAATGTTGTCGGTGGATAAAGAGCCGGTTGACATCCGGGAGACGGCCCTTCAGCATGCTGAAAGGGATTAATTCAGTGATTAAAAAAGCGGTTTAATATTTCAGTAGGAGATGGAATTTTTTAACGATCATAGAAAGCTATTTACTTCGGCATTTTTGTTGTTCTTGGTGCTCACGCTGTTTGTCGCCATTCTTCCGGCACTGCATAACCAACAGCAAAACGCTCCGTTGCCGGGACACGAGCCACTGAGCGAAGCAGCCGAGAAGGGGAAATCAGTTTTTATTGCCAACGGCTGCGTGGCCTGCCATACCCAGCAGGTGCGCAATGTGGATATGGACAGGCCGTGGGGGAGACGGCCAAGCGTAGCCGCCGATTACGCCAGTATTGCACGTACCGACGTATGGCGCAATACGGCGACGTTGATGGGTACCGAACGCACGGGGCCTGACCTCACCGATGTTGGCAACCGTCAGCCGAGCCTAGAGTGGAACCTGGTGCACCTGTATAACCCCCGTACGGTGGTAGAAGCTTCAATTATGCCGGCTTATCCCTGGTTATTTGAATACAAGGAATATCCGGCGGCGGATGACGTAGTGGTTAATGTGCCCGAGGCGTTTCTTGAGAAAGGTAGAGGTAAAGTGGTGGCTACCGAAGAAGCTTTACAACTGGTTGCTTATCTGCAGTCCCTCAAACAGGTTCCGCTTCCCGACGGCCGGCCGTCGCCCGAGTTCCTCTATGCGAGGGAGGCAGCCAAAGCGGAAGCCGGCGGTGAAACGGGGGGGTTAGACGGTTCGTTGCTATATGCTACCCACTGCCAAAGCTGCCACCAAGCCAACGGCGAAGGGCTGCCGGGTGCATTTCCGTCGCTCAAAGAAAGCACCGTTGTCAGTGGGGATGATCTGGAGTTGTATATAGACATCATCATGAACGGTTATGACGCGCGGCCCGAGTTTGCAGCGATGCCTGGTATTGGTACCATGATGGAACTTTCCGCGGCGGAGATAGCGGCCATCATCAACCATGAACGCACAAGTTGGGGCAATTCGGGTTCGATGGTGACCGAGGATGAGGTTAAAGAAATTATGGACTTTTTGGCGCAGGGTGCCAGTGAATAAGGTGGAGGAAAGATGAAAATAGGGAGACATAATTGCCTGAAGGGCGCCGTATCCACACTTTTGCTAGTGTTGCTGTCCGTAACTGGCTGGGCATGCCCGGTATGTGAAAAGCAGCAGCCGAAGGTGCTTCGCGGCGTCGCCCATGGGGCTGGACCCGACAGCAATTGGGATTACCTCATCGTGGGGGTGATAACGGTTATTGTACTAATTACATTATATTATTCCATGAAATGGCTGGTGCGTCCCGGTGAGGATACGCCCAACCATATCAAACGGAATGTATTAGACCTTGATTGATTATGGAAGGCAAGAGCAGAATACGCATTTTTTTGGACGACCATCCGCAACCCATAGCGGAAGTGATGTCGCCGATTAACTTCGAATTGGATACTAAGAAATTGGTTGATGGTCCACACACATTGAAGATTGTAGGGAAAGACCCTACAGGTAAGGAAGGGATCCGCGTTATTCCGTTCGTGGTACGTAACGGACCCGCAATCGACGTAGAAGGGATAACCGAAGACGCGGTAGTGGATGGGATAATCCCTATTATGGTCAATGCGTATGGCAAAGGTAACCAGCAATCGTTCCTCATTGAGGGAAGTGAAACCCCCCAAAGTATACCTTCTTGGGTATGGATATTAATTATTGCGTTTGCTGGCTGGGCGCTGTTTTATCTTTTCCGCTACTTCGCGATGCCCTAATTTATTTTTTCCCCTTTGGCTTATTCTGCTGCTGGCGCATATAATCTTCCATGCGCTGCTGGAATTTCGATTTCTTCTTAGCTTCGGGCTTCTTCTTGTTCGCCTCGATGATGGCTAGGATTTTATCGTCATTAACCATCTGGCGGATGACGAGCTGCTGACCGAAAGTGAATACCGTAGATAAGAAATAATAGTAGTTCAATCCAGCCGGGAAACTATTCAGTACGAAAAGGAAAATCAAAGGCATGAAATAGCCGATGTATTTCATCTGCGCATTAGCAGCACCCGAAATAGAGTTATTGTACCAGGTAGACAGTAGAGTGGCACACGTCATCAAAATACACATCAAACTGATATGGTTCACGCCGATCAACGGCAATGGTGAAAACGTAATTACCGAGTCATACGTGGATAGGTCTTTTACCCATAAGAAGCTCTCTCCCCGCAGTTCGAACAAATTAGGGAAGAAGAAGAAAAATGCGATCGTAAATGGCATCTGTAGAAGCATGGGAATACAGCCTCCCAACGGATTTACACCTGCTTGCTTATACAGTTTGAGGTACTCTTGCTGCAGTAACGTCGGATTGTCTTGCCCTACCTTCTCCTTGATTTGATCCATCTCCGGTTTGAGTACCCGCATTTTCGCCATGGACACATACGATCGATAGGTAAGCGGCGAGAGCACTGATTTCAACAGTAAAGTGAGGATGAGGATGACCAACCCGTAGCTCCAATTGAAGCTATCCAGGAAATTGAATACCGGTACGGTGATGAACCTGTTGATCCATTTCATCGGCCCCCAGCCCATATCGATTTGTTTTTCCAGCCCATATCCGTGTGCTTTCAAGACCTTGTACTGGTTTGGCCCAAAGAAGAAATGCATGGGGTAGGTATTGATGTCTTGGCGGTTGAAATCGAGACGGAGGTTAGCAGCAAACAGTTTCACGATTGCCGCATCAGCGCTGGTATATACATTTACCTTACCCCCATCGAAGCCATTTTGAGAAACCAAGACATTGGAAAAAAAATGCTGCTTGAAAGAGACCCACTCAATTTGCCCAGCGAGCTCTTCATTATCGTCTTTGGACGTGTTTAAATGGTCTACTTCATTGTCGGAAAGTGCATAATATAAGGTTGACCGCTGGCGCTCGCTATCCATATCCTTTTCCTTTTGTGTGAGCGCAGCCTCCCAATTGAGTACCAGTTGGTTTTCCGTGGGAGCCACCACATCCTGCATGCCCTTGGTCACGATGGTAAAGCCGATGTTATGGTCGCCGCCGCGTATGGAATATATATAATCGATATACTTATCGGCAGCATAGGTCAAACGGAATGTAACGGAGGCCGAGTCTTGGTCGGTCACATGGACATTGTTGCCCTCGGTGGTAAAATACAGGTCATTGGTGATGATGTTTTTGCCGGCCGCCGAAAAGAAGAGGCCGAATTTATTATGGTCACCCTCAAAGAGCATCAGCGGCTGTCCATCGTACGTTTTCTCATCTTTGACCTCCACCGATTTTATCCGGCCACCTTTGGTACTGATGGTGGCCTTGATATGTTCGTTTTCGAGCGTGATGTTCCGTTCGTCGCCTGCGATAGCTTGGCCGAATGGGCCACTTAATAATGTAGAGTCAATTTCGGGAGTAGCCGTTGTTGGTGCTGCCCCGGTGGTGTCGGTGGTATTTGGTGTTACATTTTCAATGCCCGCCCGGACGCGGGCAAGCGAGTCCTGTAACTGGCGCTCGCGTTTTATTTCTTCGTCTGAAGGTTGCAACAAGTAAAAAGAACCTGCAATGATGACAAAGATTAAAACCAGGCCCGTCAGTGTATTTCTATCCATTTCTTAATCTGCGCTGTACGCTATTTCTGTTTTGCCGCTTTGCTATAGGTCAAAGAAGCGGCTACAAAGCTAACAAAAAGTGGGTGAGGATTTGCAACCGTTGATTTTAATTCTGGGTGGAACTGCCCTGCTACAAAAAAAGGATGGTTTTTGAGCTCCACGATTTCCACCAAGTTGTTGGCTGGGTTGATGCCTGAGGCCACCATGCCGGCTTCTTCGTATTTCTCGAGGTAGTCGTTGTTGAACTCGTAACGGTGGCGATGACGCTCTGATATTTTGTGCTTGCCGTAGATGTTAGCCGCTTTCGTTCCCTTTTTGATTTCGCAGTCGTACGCACCTAAGCGCATGGTGCCACCCATGTTCTTCACCTGCTTCTGCTCCTCCATTAAATGGATTACCGGGTGCTTGGTTTTCGGGTCCATCTCTATACTATTGGCGTTTTTGAGTTTCAATACGCTTCGCCCAAACTCAACCACCGCACACTGCATGCCTAGGCAAATGCCGAAAAACGGAATGTTGTTTTCGCGTACGTATTTAATCGCTGTTAGTTTACCATCTAGCCCGCGTTCGCCGAAACCGGGAGCTACCAGCACACCCGAAGCTTTCCGGAGCTTTTCCTGAACATTGTTTTCGTCGATACTTTCCGCAGCGATGTATTTTACCCTTACTTTGCACTCGTTCATGGCACCGGCATGGATAAAAGCTTCGTTGATGGATTTATAAGCGTCCGGCAATTCGACGTATTTTCCCACTACCGCGATGGTAATCTCTGCTGTGGGATTTTTGAGCTTACCCAAGAACACCTTCCAATTGGCCAAATCGGGCTCATTCTTAGTAGACAGTTTGAGTTTGGTCAGCGCTGTCTTGTCCAATTGCTCTTTGAGCATCAGCAGTGGCACATCGTAAATGGAAGGTGCATCAATCGATTCGATCACCGCGTTGATGTTCACGTTGCAAAACAACGCCAGTTTTTTGCGAATTTCCGAATTGAGGTGGTGTTCCGTGCGGCAAACCAAGATATCTGGTTGGATACCGTACTCCAATAAGGTTTTAACAGAATGCTGTGTGGGCTTGGTCTTGAGTTCGCCTGCGGCAGCAAGGAAGGGAACCAGCGTAAGGTGGATCACCAGCGAGTTGCTGCTGCCCAACTCCCAACGTAATTGCCTTACAGCCTCGATAAAAGGGAGTGATTCTATATCACCCACAGTACCACCAAGTTCGGTTACCACAATATCATAGTCGCCGTCTTTGCCGAGTAAGCACATCCGGCGTTTAATCTCGTCGGTGATGTGCGGCACCACTTGCACCGTTTTACCCAGATAAGCGCCCTCACGTTCCTTGTCGATGACATGTTGGTAGATGCGGCCGGTGGTTACGTTGTTAGCTTGCGATGTAGCGGTATTAAGGAATCGCTCATAATGGCCGAGGTCCAAGTCGGTCTCAGCGCCGTCTTCGGTAACGTAACACTCGCCGTGTTCATAGGGGTTGAGCGTACCGGGATCAATGTTGATGTAGGGGTCGAATTTCTGGATCGTTACCTTGTACCCCCGCGCTTGGAGCAGTTTGGCCAAGGAGGCCGAAATAATACCTTTCCCTAACGACGAGGTGACGCCGCCCGTAACAAAAATGTATTTAGTCATGACAAATTTTGGGTGTCTGCTATACGTTGAGTAAGCTAAAAAAAGCTTGAAACATCACGTTTGTGTACGGGATACAAAGGTAGGCTTTTTTCTGAGATTATAAGTAAAAGATTTTTGGGCAACTTTCTCATTTAATCACCGGCCTTATTCACGGTGTGAAATCGACCTCGATGAACTGCAGAAATGATTATTTGATCGTTATGACTTTAAATAGGGCTGAAATAAATTAGATTCGTTTTAAATAATCTGGAATTTAGCTAAGTTTGCTGTATGAGAACACGATTTAATCGCATGTCAACGATCGTATTTGTTTTGGTATGTTCGCTAACGCTTCATGCACAAGAGGTCAAAACCATTACAGATATAGATGCATCGGCGGAAACAGTCTATTTTAATCTTGCTGCCGGCAAATAAGTGATGGCAGCATCAGACGCGTGGGATATAGCGTTCAAACGCACTACTGTGCTAATCAACGGGGGGAGCAGTGGCGACGGAGGCGCACAGGCTACATTGTTGAAGGAGACTTCGTTTGAAGACGTAAAGCAGCAGCCGACAGCAGGTTTCAAGACCGATACAGAAAAGGAGAAGGCTATCCCGACAGGTAGTGGCAACGGATGGTACGAGTACAATATGGCCGATCACAGCATCAATCCTATTCCCGGCCGCGTGCTGGTGATCAAAACCACCACCGGTAAGTACGTCAAATTAGAGATCCTCGGTTATTACAACAAAACGAACCACAATTCAGCCAACTATTCATTTCGGTATAGCTTTTTGTAGTATCCGCACCGTCTAAATAAAAAAGAAGCCATCTCTTGAAGACAGCTTCTTTTTTATCCTTAAGATTAAGCAGAGCTCTTAGAATCGCTTTGATTTAATACGAGCTGCTTTGCCGGTAAGACCACGTAGGTAGTACAATTTAGAGCGGCGCACTTTCCCATGGCTGTTGATCTCCACTTTCTCGATGTTCGGCGAGTTTATCGGGAAGATACGTTCGACGCCGATGCCGTTTGAAATCTTGCGTACCGTAAAGGTTTGATTGGTGCCAATGCTATTCCGTTGGATAACAACACCTTGGTAAACCTGGATACGCTCCTTGTTTCCTTCGCGGATTTTATAGTGAACGCTAACAGTATCCCCTGCCTTGAATGCGGGAACCTCATTTTTTGTTACCGCCCGATCTTCTACAAACTTTACTAAATCCATGATTTTGAGTAATTAATGACGATTATTATCCCGTAAAAATCGAGCTGCAATATTAGCGATATTTTTTGGAATACGAAAGTTGTTTTTTAAAAAAGAATTGTGCGGTATTTTTTGGAAATAGGATTTAATTTTTACCTTTGCAGACCTCAAGGGTTCGGGGTGTAGCGTAGCCCGGTTATCGCGCCTGCTTTGGGAGCAGGAGGTCGCAAGTTCGAATCTTGCCACCCCGACACAGCTTAAAAGATCGAGTCCTCCGTCATTGACGGAGGACTTTTGTTATTTTAAGAGAATGGGGCCAGCTTTTATTGTCGATGGTTATTAACGAATGGATAAGCTAACGGGTATAATTCAAGCACAAGACAACTACCTCCGAGCACATAGTAGTTGTTCGCCTTGCTTAAGGTTATAAAGAAGCGTGTCGCATGGCTCACGGCAATTACATCCGCATCATCAAACTCGCGTTTCCCATTATATTGGCAAATGCATCCGTTCCGTTATTGGGCTTGACAGATACGGCAGCAATTGGGCAAACAGGCACTGCAGCAGATCTCGGTGCCATCGCCTTGGCCTCGCTCATTTTCAACTTTGTGTATTGGGGCTTCGGTTTTTTGCGTATGGGTACCACCGGCTTTGTGGCGCAGGCCATCGGGGCAGGTGATATCGATGAGACTCATGCCTTGCTGTTTCGCTCCGTATTGCTGGGTGGGATCATCGGGCTGCTCCTTGTTCTGCTCCAGTCATTGATCGGCCTGGCCGTCATCGGCTTGTTAACGGCCAGCGATGAAATCAAAACCCTCGTGGGTACATACTTCTACATTCGTATTTGGGGTGCTCCGGCTACCTTGATAACCTTCGCGTTGCTGGGCACGTTCATAGGGGCGGGGTGGACCAAGCAGTTATTGGCGGTGCAATTATTTCTGAATGGGCTCAATATCCTATTGAATGTCCTCTTCGTTGTAGGTTACGATTTCGGTGTGCGCGGTATTGCGCTCGGTACCGTATTAGCCGAGTGGTGTACACTTTTCTTTGCTTCCTATTTGCTTGTTGGGAAGATGCAGCTTGGCAATCCCGTGCTTCGTTTCCGTGAGCTCCGGTCGCGCATTTTCAATCGGACGAATCTTACCGCCTTGATTAAGGTAAATGGTAACATCATGATCCGTACGCTGGCACTGCTTACGGGATTTGCTTGGTTTGCCAACCAAGGGGCCGATTTTGGAGACCATGTATTGGCCGCCAACCATGTACTGCTTCAGTTTGTGTCGCTTTCCGCATTTTTCCTCGACGGATATGCACATGTCGCCGAAATGCTTACAGGTAAAGCGTATGGAGCACGGGACAGCGAGTCTTTTACCCAGCAGGTGCGGCATTCGAGTGTGTTGGCAGCCATTACCGCATTGGTACTCGCCGGGCTGGTTTCCATCTTCGGTAGTCAACTCATTCCCTTGCTCACCAAAGATGTCCAGGTACAGGCTATTGCGTTGGCTCATAGCAGGTATGCCGCCATCTACATTGCGGTATCCTTTGCCGCGTTCCAGCTTGATGGCGTATTCATCGGCGTCACGAAGAGTTTGGAAATGCGTAATGCTACACTGATAGCCTTGTTCGTATTCATTGGCGTAGTTCTTTTGCTAGCTCCCGCGTATGGTAATGTGGGACTTTGGATTGGTTTTATCATATACGTCATTGCACGGGCGGCTACGCTAGCAGCCTATTACCCGCGAATAACTCGGGCATTCTAGTGGGAGCGGTTGTATTTAAATGATATGACCTCATATCCCGAAGGAGTCCGATTGACGCGGTAGGCCTTACGGCCATGCCACCGTATTACCCCGGATAGCCGTGTCTTATCCCGGATATATACACGCTACATCCGATTCTCCTTAGCCCTGCTGATCATGTATAGGAACGGCAGAGATGACGCCAATGGGCCGTAGGCCCCCTATTGGGGCAACGGAGGGACATGGAAGGGATATCGAAGAGACATGGGAGGGACAACGGACTTTAACGGACTTGCAACGGACTTTTGGGTTTTTTAGGCAGTATTTATGGGGTATCATTTATCCGGGAGGATAATCATCTAAGCAAAAATACGAAATCCCGGACAATCAAAAGGAAGTTAATATAAACATGCGAATTTTTACGGTCTCGAATATTATTCGGAAATTTGTTTTTTTACAACGGAGGACATTTAGAGAAAAATAGATGACGTTTCAAGAAACAATCAATCAAGATAAGCCAGTATTGGTCGATTTTTTTGCCGAATGGTGCGGTCCTTGCAAAACGCAGGCCCCGATATTGGAGGAGTTGAAAGGGCGAATTGGCAATGAAGCAGTTATCATCAAAGTTGATGTAGACAAGAACCCTCAGGCGGCAGCCAGGTTTGGCATACGGGGCGTGCCTACACTGATTATTTTCCGAAAGGGTAAGATTAAATGGCAGCAGTCCGGCGTTTTTCCGGCGAATGAACTTGAACGACTACTAAAAGAGAACCTGTGATACTACAGATGAGAGTACCGACGAAAGCCCTGGCCTGCGGCTTGGGGGCTATGACATTTTTGGCAGCTTGCAATAACAAAGCTGATGTTTTAACGACGCAATCGGGCTTGGATCGGCGAGATTTCCAGGCGACAGTAAACGGTGATTCCACCGACTTATACGTTATCCGTAACGCCGGTGGGATGGAAGTCTGCATTACCAACTATGGTGGCCGCGTCGTTTCTTTGATGGTGCCTGATGCGACAGGTGAGTTACGTGATGTGGTACAAGGTTTTGCTCATATAGACGGGTATACAGCCGAACCTTCTTCTTTTGGTGCTACCATGGGGCGCTTTGCCAACCGCATAAACAATGGGCGCTTTGTGTTGGATGACGATACTGTGCAACTTGATCGCAATAATGGCGAACATACCATCCATGGCGGTGGGGAGGGATGGCGCAGCCAAGTGTTTGAGGCCCACCAACCCAATGACAGCACATTGGTGCTCGCATATATCTCGCCCGATGGCGAAAGCGGCTTTCCGGGTGAAGTAACCGTGAGTGTAACATTTGCCGTAAGCCATCCCAATGAACTGACCATTGATTACAAAGCAGAGACCACAGAAAAAACAGTTATCAACCTTACCAACCACAGTTTTTTCAACCTTTCTGGGAACCCAACCAATACGATACTGGACGATATACTGTACGTTAATGCAACACAATACACGCCACTGGATAGTACGCTTATTACTACCGGCGAAATAAGTCCGGTAGCAGGCAGCCCCTTTGATTTTACTGAACCGGTAAGCATCGGTACGGCATTGGCGCGCAATCCATCGCATGCGCAGCTGCAGATAGCCAGCGGAATTGACCATAACTTTGTATTAGATACCGATGGAGACATCGATAAATTGGCAGCACGGCTGTATGCACCCAGTAGTGGCATCGCCATGGAAGTGTATACCAACGAGCCGGGCATGCAGGTATATACAGGAAATATGCTCGATGGCTCGCGTACGGGTAAAGAGAATGTACCATACAGTAAACAGACTGCAATTTGCCTCGAGACCCAGCATTTTCCCGACGCACCCAATAAACTCCATTGGCCCACTACCGTGCTCGAACCGGGCGAAAGCTATCTCAGCACGTGTATTTATCGGTTTTCGGTTGTAAAGGAATAGTTATCAGCGATCTGGCATACGTTGAAAGTGTAAAAAAATGTTAAAAAATTAAACTTTTTAAATAAAAATGTGTTATTTGCGCTTTTACTACGTGTGATGATGGATGAGTGGTGGCGGCGGCTACCGATTTAACTTAGATGAATATAGGATCAACTTTTGAAGATTCTAACTACCTACATTAAAGAATGACCTCAAGAAAAAATGTACTTGCACTTATTGTGCTTGGTGTGATTGTTTTGGGCGCCACTTTTATTTCTCTTTCTTCTTTCGATGCCACACCTGAACAGCCGTTGGTTATGGCTGAGCCAACCACTGAGGCTGACGACAGGGAATTGTTGTATGGATTGGCCAGCGATCGATTCGATATCGAAACAGCGACCGTGAAGCGTAATGAATTCTTATCGGATATCTTGCAACGCTACCAGATAGACCTGCAACGTATAGCAGTGATTGCAGAGAAGTCAAAGACTGTGTTTGATGTACGTAAGATAGCGGCAGGGCATGATTATACCGTTTTCAAAGATAAATCGGGCAAGGCACACTATTTCGTTTACCAGCCCAATCCGATTGACTACGTGGTCTATGATTTAAGCGAGAACACTTCAGTATACAGCGGGCAGAAGCCGGTTAATACAAAACTGGAAACCGTAGCGGGAGTGATCCAAAGCTCGCTTTATGAAACATTGGAGGCAAACGGCGCTAGCCCCGATTTGGCAGTGCAATTGGCCGAGATATACGGCTGGGCGGTCAATTTTTACCGCATCAATAAGGGCGATTGGTTCAAGCTGGTATATGAGCGAAAGTATGTAGATGGCCAGCCTGTTGGTCCGGGACGGATAGAGTCAGCTATATTCGGCCATAACGGCAAAGAATACCAAGCATACTATTTTGAAGGTGAGGATGATGAGCGTGGAGCATATTACGATGAAAATGGGAAAAGCCTGCGCCGGACATTCCTTAAAGCGCCGTTGAAATATAGCCGTATCTCGTCGCGGTATACGATGCGACGATTCCACCCTGTGCAACGCAGATGGAAAGCACATTTGGGCACAGATTTCGCTGCACCCCATGGTACTCCCATCGTGGCGACAGCTGCCGGTGTGGTAATTGAATCGAGCTATGGCAGCGGCAATGGGAATTATGTTAAAATCAAACATGACAATGTGTATACCACACAATACCTCCATATGAGCAAGCGCGCCGTGAAACGTGGCCAACGGGTAGGCCAAGGACAGGTTATTGGATACGTGGGGAGCACTGGGCTAGCTACAGGCCCGCATGTTTGCTACCGCTTTTGGAAGCATGGTAAACAGGTGGATGCGCTGGCACAGGTTTTTCCACCTTCGGAGCCCATCAACGGTAAGTACCGTGTAGCCTTTAATCGTACATTGAATGCTCAACAACAGGTGTTGGCATCTGTAGGTTTCGAAAAACAAAGCAATTTGGAAATATACAGCGCACTGGCATTTCGCGTCGATCAGCTGTTCGAACCCGTTGAAAGGGATAGCAGCATGTTGGGAGGCTTCGCAGCGCAGATACTCTAGGCAGGCGCTGGTTAGTTTAACTATTCCGTTTTCTGATCAAGATTTTCTTTCCCTTTACAAGCATTCGCATGCTAGACCGCTTGATGGAAATATTGGTTTCCCGCTGGTCGTTAAACGTATCGGCGGCATCGTAGGCAGATAGAATGTTTTTGTAATGCAGTAACCCGATTACGGTGCTTCCTCGCGCATCAAGCACTGGCAATACATCCACATTCTCTTGGGTCATCTTACGGATGGCTTCTCTAAGGCTGTTTGTTGCTCTGAGGTAAGCAGGCTGTCTTTTAATCAGTGATTTAATGGTTTTCTCACGGTCCTGATGATGGGCAAATATACTTGATGAACTGACAATATAATAGTTTTCAGTGATTCCTTCGTCGGTCGACCAGTTGCGCAGCTCTTCGATCGTATTGTCGCCCTCGATGACTGTGCTGGTTTGTTCAATGGCTTGGCCAACGGTTAGCTGGTTAAGCTGGTCGGGCTGATACGAATCAGGTGTGTGGATACCCCGTCGGGTAATTTTCTCAGTCATGATCGTAGTATCCATAAACAGGTATGAAACAAGGTATGCGCCTACGCAAGAACCCAGCAATGGCAACATAGCATTGAACTGTCCGGTAGTCTCTAATGCGAAGACAATGGAGGTGAGAACCGCACGGGATGCGCCTGCAAACATGGCGGACATGCCTACCAGCGCCGCTAGGGGAAGGCTGACACCGCAAGTGGGAAAGATGGTGAGCAATACGTGCCCACACAATAGCCCGATGGCGGCTCCGATGGTAAGCAACGGGGCAAGCGTACCACCCGACGTGCCGCTACCGAGGGCAATTACCCATGAGAGAAACTTGAGCAAGCACAATGACAGCACCACCGTCAACGGCAGGCTATTGTTGAGTAGGTCGGTGATGTTTTCGTAACCCACGCCGAGCGTACGGGGAGCGAAATAGCCCACAATACCTACGACAAGACCACCGATGGCCGGCCACCACATCCAGTGGAAAGGTAAGCGCTCAAAAGCATCTTCTACCCAATAGACTGCCTTGGTAATACCGATCGAGAGAAAACCGATGACGATGCCGATGACGCTATAGCTTAGTATAGCTGGATTAGATGCTGTGGGTATAAGATGTTCTAACGCGAAAACGGGTGTGGCACTAAATAGGAAATGGTGCCCAGCAGCGCCCGTAATGCAAGCCAGTGAGACAGCAATGAGGGATTTGGGTGTGAACTCGAAAAGAAGCAGCTCGATGGCTAGGAAAATAGCCGCTACCGGGCTACCAAAAATTGCCGTCATACCAGCCGTAGCTCCGGCTGCTAGCAGGATTTTGCGCTCGGAATGTGTAATTTTTAGTAGCTGGCCAAGTGTTGACCCCAAGGCTCCACCCGTTGCGATAATAGGACCTTCAGCGCCGAATGGCCCACCGGTACCAATGGCGATGGCCGATGATAGGGGCTTGAGGTAGGTGATGGAAGGTCTGATCTTACTTTGGTTGGTCAGTACCTGCTCCATGGCTTCCGGGATGCCGTGCCCCCTGATGGCTTTAGAGCCATATAACGCCATCAGACCAACAACCAGCCCCCCGATAGCCGGGACAACAATGACCCATATACCTAAATTGGTAGCCCAAGGGGTACCTTCATGGAAGGAAAATGTGCCGTAAAAAGATAAGTTGGTAATTACATTGATAAACATCACCAGAAACTTCGCGATGAAGCTAATCATAGCCGCGATAGCTACCGCGTATGCGGCGATCACGATGATGCGGGTTTTGTTCGGTATCGAGGATGAGTTGATCCCTTCCGAACTTAAGGTATCATTGAGCGACATCGAAATGGGGATGCCCACCTGATTTTTTGAAGCCATAGTTGGCTACAAAAGTAAGATTTATAATAGTTATATAATTATCTCTTTAGGTCTTCCATTGGGGCGTGTATAAAAACCTAACGGAAATCAATCGTATTATCAAACAAAAAACCCCGGTGATTCACATCAGCGGGGATTCTACTAACTAAACTAAACAACTATATAAACAAACCATATATAGACTCTATAAGCGCTGCGGCTGCTCCAAAGATATAAATTATTTAGAAAGATTATAAATAAAATATAATTAATTGTCAAGTATTTGATTAACAGCTTATATTAAGTGTCAAATCAAGATTGCGTAATCCGCTACAACTTGTCGCCAATCTTCGCGCTCCGGAATACGAGGCTTGCGCTTGCCGAAGAACTGGACGATGAGATTGCCATCGGCGTCAAATGCCTCGAGACTAGTGACAACACCGTCTTCGGTCGGTTTTTTAACCAGCCATACGTCAGCGATGGCGTCATCACGTAGGTGCATATTGAATTCCGGGTCAAGCACATTAAACCAAGGTCCTGTCTGCAGTAATTTCTTCGTTTTTCCGGTATGAATCTGGATGCACCCCCGGTTTCCGATAAATACCATAATGTCTAGGTCCCGCTCGGATGCACCTTCCAAAATACGTTTTAATGAGCCGACTGACAACTGGGTGGCATAACCCTTGGGGGCCAATCGCATGGATTGATGACGGGCTACCTCGAATTTCTGAAGTATACCGAAGAATGCATGTGTATCTTTCAACGTCAACCATGCTTCCTGGAAACCGGCTACGTCGATTTCACTGTCTGGTGTCTCATGGATGGTTTTATCTATTGGGGAGGTCTGTGGCACTTCTCCTTGTATTTCGGCTTTGTATTTTTCAACCAGTACATCGTAAGCCGCAGCATCACTTTGCTCGGTGAGGTAAATCTTGTGTACGGCCTCGCCGTCTTTGTCGAAGAATTGAAGGCTGCGCCGATCGCCTTCCTGTACCGCGAAGCCGAGATGCCAGGCACTCATAAATAGGCGTAGGTCGATATCCGGGTTGACCACCAAGCCCACGTGTCCGTTGAACGTAGCTTTGGTGTAAATACCTTTACGCTCATGCACGGCGTAGTCGTTGCGTGTAAGCGCCATCACGTACCCCAAGGTACGGATTTCTTTGAGGATGTCTTGAAATTCGGGTCTGAGTGTGATGTTATGCTCGCCCGTAGCGACAAGTTCGGCTTCCGATACCCCCAGCTGTTTGGCTGCATCGCGGATACGCGTTTTGGGGTTCTCGGCTTTAAACGAGTCGTATTGTTCTCTGAGAGATAGGGTTGTATGTTCCATGTTGTTTTCAGTTTTATGTTTGTTCGGATAATATCATTGATGGAATAACCAGTGGGCACTTGAACTCGTCATCGTTAAGCAAGCGCACCCTGATGTTGAACGCTTGGTGGATATTTTCGCAGGTAACCACGTCTTTCGGCCTACCAAACGCTATACGCTTTCCCTTTTTGAGCATCAACACGTTGTCCGCATAGCGCGAAGCAAAGTTAATGTCGTGCAGGATACTCACCACGCAGTAACCGCGGTCGGCCAGATTCCGCGCCAATACCAAAATCTGTTGTTGGTAGAGTAAATCCAAGCCGTTGGTAGGTTCATCTAAGAAAAGCAGGCCCTTGGGTTGATCATAGATTTGGGCGATAACACGTGCCAATTGCACCCGTTGCTGCTCACCGCCCGAAAGCGTGTTGTAATCACGGTCGGCAAATGAGGTGATGCCGGTTTCTTCCATTACCGTTCGGACGATTTCCAGATCGATAGCTGTAGGGTTGTTTTCGAAATGCGGATACCGCCCCATCATGACCAGTTCATGCACCTTAAAGGAAATGGATAACGTATTGCTTTGGGCCAATACCGCACGGAATTTAGCGAGATGGTCGATCTTGTAACGATCTATGGGTTGTTCGCGGATGTAAATCGTGCCAGCAGAAGCTCTGATTTCCTTGCACAGCAACTTGAGTAATGTGCTCTTACCCGCACCATTTGCACCGATAATCGCCAGCAACTCGCCCGGCTGGACGTCGAAGCTGATGTCATCAAGTAATTTGACCTGACCTGCTGAATAATGAATGTTTTTAACTGCTATCATTCTTGTCCCTGTGCCGTACGCTTTAGACGGCTATATGCAATAAGCTGTAACTCTTAGACCCGTCTACCACCATTAAAATTTAAAATTAACAATTTCTGATGATAACACGCAATCTATCATACTGTTGTTGCGCCTGTCACCGTATTCCCTTTTTTCGGCGTTCTACCAAAATGATGTAAATAAACACCGGTGCACCAATGATGGCGGTCAATATACCAATGGGTAGCTCTGTCGGCGCAAAAATCGTACGCGCAACTAAATCGGCAAGTACTAGTACAGAAGCGCCCAACAGCGCCGATCCGGGTATCACGAGGCGGTGATCGGCCGAAAACGCCATCCGAAGAATATGTGGAATTACCAAGCCGATGAACCCGATCATGCCCGACACGGCAACCGATGCACCCACACCCAATGTGGCTGCAACGATAATGAGCCTCTTGATCAGTCCGACGTTGATGCCCATATGCCCGGCCTGCGACTCGCCCAGTGCCAATGCATTCAAGGGTTTGGCAAAAAAGGGTAATGCCACCAGTGAAACCACTACGAAAGGTACGATACCGCCCAATGTACGCCAACTGGCTCCGCCCAAACTACCTAATGTCCAAAACGTAATGTTACGTAGTTGGTCATCCGTGGCCATATACGTAAGTAGCCCCGTAAACGAGCCGGCAAGTGCATTGATGGCGATACCAGCCAGTAGCAGGGTGGTGATGTCTGCTTTACCATTGCCAACGGCGAGGCGGTAAACCATAAAGGTGGTTACGCAGGCACCGATAAACGCAGCAATCGCTAACGCGTAATAACCGAATGCCGCCGTCATGAAGCTGAAAAAGCGATGCTCCAGCACAATGATAATCACGGCGAAGAGCGACGCACCGGATGAAATACCTATTAAGCCCGGCTCTGCCAATGGGTTGCGGAACAGTCCCTGCAAGGCGGCGCCGGCAATGGCTAACGTACTTCCAACGAGCGCCCCGAGCAATACCCTGGGCAAACGGATATTGAGGAAAACGGCTTCCTGCTGGGGGGCAAATGCTACCTGGTCACTTATTCCGGTGCGGTAAGCGATAATCGACCAAAATTCAGACGCGCTGATTTTGACTGCACCCACACAGATTGACAGCGCGCAGGCTGCAATCAACACGACGAACAAGGCTGCAAGCAGGAGGCTGTGGTTTTTCATTTCGGGTTTTCCATTCTCCGTATTTAATGGATTTTTTGTGCCAACTCCAGAATAGCCTTACCCAAACGCGGACCGAATCCGGTGAGGAACTGGCCATCCATCTCAACGACTTTTCGGTTTTTTCCCGCATTGGTTTGATCTATCCCCTGCACCTCCAGTAATCCGTCTATACCCCCGAGGCTCGATAGACCACTGTCGAACAGCAGGATGACATCCGGATTGGCAGCAACCAATGCTTCAGCAGTAAGTGGTTTGAAATCCTCGAAACCTGATACCGCGTTTTCGCCGCCAGCCAATTTGATTATTTCATCCATTTGGGTGCGCCTGCCGGCAACCATCATAGTGCCTGTACCCCGGGCGTAGATGAACAATACTTTGGGTTTTCCCGTCGATTGGGCCACAACGGAGTCGGCCAAAGCGAGGTCATCATCCAATACGGAAAGAATCGAATCACCTTCTATGGATTTGCCCAAGCTGTCGGCTACGGCACGGATCAATTGCTTGGCACCTGTTACCGAATACTCGTGGTCAAAAAGCAAAAGCTGGGTGCCAGCCGCACGGATCTGTTCGGCAACTTGGGGCTTTACCATCCCCGTAACACCCAGTGCCAGGTCGGCATTCAGCGCCAGCACCCCCTCAGCAGAAATTTCGCGGTTGTGCCCGATTTTCGGCTTCTGCTGCAGGCTGACCGGATAGGTGCTTGCCACGTCCACACCCACGATGTTGTCTTCAAAGCCCAAGTCGACGAGGATTTCAGACACGGTGCCGTTGGTGGACACGATTTTGGTCGAATCGGTTATACCACCTGTTGAAGTGATTGGCACATTACAAGCATGGATAGCTGAAATAACAATCAATGCAAAACTTCCGGAAATGATAAGCTTATTCATCTTTTTATTTTTGCTACCGTAAACCGGTACAATATGTGGTAATTGACTGGATATCATTCAGCCATGTCACTTCAAATTAGTTGATCCGTCCAGTTGGATAGCGTACCGGAAGGTGTATACTTTTGCGGTGGGGCGCCCCTCGGGGTCTTTAAACGCGTCGGAAGTTGTATCAGGGTTACCTTCGTAATAGCTGAGCATTTCCAGTTTTACGTATTTATCGTCGTGCGTCTTAATGACGATGATTTTTCCGGGGATGGGGAGGATTGCATGTTGAGGCTCGGTCATTGCGGTGTAGTTGTACCATGAACCGCTTCCGGCAATGTTGTCTGCCGCATATCCATTGGTAGGTGCAGTAACATAGTTGTTGAATAGACCTTCTGTTAGTATTGCTTCAGCGCCGTTTCCGAATGACAAGGTTGTTCCGTCAAACTTGATATCCCACGACGTGGACGTCTCCGCAACGGCAGTGCCCGATGAAAAACTGAAAAATACGGGTGCTCCAGATCCATCCAGGTCCTCGATGGTTTCGACTTCTAATTCTGGTTTGACCTTGTCGCCGCCGTCGTCCTTGCTGCACGCAGTGAATGAGCAGCTGATTGCCCCTAGCACGAATGCGATGGATAGCATTTTTAATGTACTGATTGCTGTTTTCATTTGTTTTTTGTGTTTTTGTGATGTGATTATTGGATAAACTTAGTTGTTCAAACGGTATGACAGGCCACCATACAATAGCCTGCCGGGCAAGTGGCTGATGTATGCTTTGTTGGTAAACCCGAAGATATTATCGGCTGTAAGTTGTAAGCGCAACCGGTTATCGAGAAGTGATTTAGATAGTGAACCATTAACGAGCGAATAACCCTTTATATATTCGCTATCGAGGTTGATGATGCCGTTGCCATCGATATCCCGGATACCATACCGGCCCCGGTAGTTCCAACGCAGAGAAACGCGGATTCCCGTATGTGCATCATAGTAGGAGACCCGGGCATTAGCCATATACTTGGAACGGTTGAGCAGGCCACCGTACTCATTTCGTTTTACGGCAACGGTTTGTCCCGTCTCCGGATCGCGGGCGTAGGCCCGCCCTTCTTTGACCGTGTTCCATTCATCCACGTCTTTAGCTTCGAGGTATTGGATACCGGCCCCGACTTCCAATGTATTCGTGAGCAGATAGATCCCGTCGATCTCCGCACCATGGGTGAATACCGCATTGCGGTTGAAATAGGAGAATACCGATTGGCCGTTGGTTTTGATGGCGACACTGGCTGTGGAAATCAGGTTGTCCACGTCGTTGCGGAAAACATTGATGTTGAGAATTAATTTATCGATGGGCTGCGTACGCAGGCCAATATTATAAGCCCAGGAGCTTTCTGCATTGAGCTTGGATAACGTAGCCGGATCTATCAATATTTCCCTGATCTGACCTTCATCCTGCATCCGTTGTAGATTTTCCGCGAGATCCTCAAAACCAAATACACTGTAACCCGCCACTGCGTTTGAGAAATTGAGGTATAACTGTCGGAAGTCGGGTGCCTTGTATCCGCGGCTTGCCGACGCTAGAACCGTGAATTTTTCATGAAGTTTATAGCTTGCAGCGACTTTCGGACTGAACTGAGACTTATATACGTTGTGCATATCATAACGCCCACCTGCAATGATGTTGAGCCGGTCGATCGGTTTCCAATCAGCTTGGATATAACCGTAACTCGAATTGAAGCGTTTTTTTTCGTCATAGCGCGTTGCTTCTACAGTCTCTTGTTGGTAACCGATACCCCCGGTGAAAACGAGGTTGGGCTTCATGCGATAATCGTGCTGGAACTCACCCCGTGTAAAACCTTGGTCAAAATAGGTTTCGTCATATAGCTCTTCGGTATCCTCATAACGTATGGATGATTCGGTATTATAGGTGGCGCGGTACAAGCGTAACATGGATGTATGGCTATCCGAAAACCGATGGGTGAGGCTGGGGAAAATACTGAAATCGCGTTGGAGCCCACTACCGGACACCACGCGGTCCTCGATGCCATAGCGGTCGTCTTGCGAATTGTCATAGTAGCGCAACGACACATTGAAAGCAGTTTTATCCGAAAACTGATATCCTACTTTGCCTGACGCGGTGTAGGCTGCAAACGGTGCAACGGTCTGAAAGCCTGATTCAGGCATCAGGCTATAACCTTGATTGCTGAAACGGTTGACAAGCCCCGATACGGTTAATTTTTCCGATCGATATGCGCCGTCGACACTGATGTCCGCCGATTGGTTGGTGCCGTAGCGGGTGGCTATGCCTGCCGATACACCTTTTGGTGGGGTTTTGGTAATGATGTTGATGACGCCCGCCATTGCTTCACTGCCATATAATGAGGAAGATGGACCCTTGACGATTTCGATACGGTCAATATTGGCCATGGTGATTCGGGAAAGCTCCAATGTACCCGATGTGCGTCCAATTAGCGGTTCCCCATCGATTAGTATCATGGTATATTGCGCATCGAATCCCTGCATCTGTACGCCGGTGCCGTGGTCACCAACCAGCGCCAATCCGGTCTGTTCGGCCAGGATTTCATTTAGCCGTACGATGCCCGGGTTTTGGATTTCCCGTGCAGAGATGGTTGTAATTGGAATGGGCAGCTCTTCAATTTTTTTGTCCGTACGCGTGGCTGTTACAACCACCTCATCCAATGGATTCTTTTTTAAGGTATCCGCTGTTGACGTGGCGATTCCATCTTGAGCTGTCAATCGGGAAGCTAGTAGCAACAGGATATATAATACACTTGATTTTCTGGCCATGTTATTTAGAATGTTTAAAAATAACACGATAAACATAGAGGTAATTAAGACTAATTACAAATAATTTTTATTTTTTATGGTGATTGGTTCGGTAGGGATATCCGGTTAGCGAAGCGTCGGTAGGCTTGTTTACAGCATGCTGGTCAGTTGTGTATGCTTGCCCGTGCTGTGTTTACAGCGTGGGCTTTGTGGTTATAAAGGCTTTTGAGGTGTCTTCAGTTACAAAATTACCTCATTGCTCCCGCGGGTAGTTGGCCTTGATTTGCGTCCAATAGCCGAGGATGGTACGTTTATACCATTATTGCTAATCAAACATGATGTTGAAGGTGGTACCTATGCCCACATATTGCATAATACCGCCGTTGGTATCCTTGCGGAAAATGCCATTATAAAAACCAAAAACGTTCCACAATCGGTTGTGATAACCAACCTGTGGTCTTGCATACATGCCGCCGTTGCCATTGAGATCGCTTCCGGTTTGAAAGCTGTACCCTGCGTCGGCACCGACGAAAAATCCTTGGCTAGCCGGATAATAACGTGCAAAAATACCAATAGGTACAGATCCGAAGTTTTCCTGTTCGTCTTTTGGGAAGTAATGGGTATAGCCGGACGCAAGTCCTAGTCCCCAATTGGGCGTAGACATGAGTTGTCCTTTGATATCGGCCCCTAATGCAATGCTGCTTTGGTCAGCCAAATTGCCAATGGGAAGTCCCACATTGATACCAGCTTTTATCCAAGAGTTCATAGGATTGATTTCAGTGGCGCGCTGTTGGGCATAAACAGCCGATGTAGATACCATGACCAAAAGTGTAAGAAAGAACGCTTGATTTGTAAGTTGTTTCCGTTTCATATCTACTCTCCCGCAAAGGTTATACCAATCCTACGTTGAGGGGGCTGCGCAATTTACGGCATTACAACATCTTATGACGCCTGAACCAGTCGATAGCGGTAGCAATGCCGTTTTCGATAGATCTGAACGACGTGCCCAATTCGGCTTGTGCTTTTTTATTAGTATAATAGTTATTGACGCACAGAATTTTCATGTTTACACGCGATAATGCCGTGCGGACGCCAAGCCATCGGAGTATATCGCCAACGTAACCGGCAGCATGCAGTAGCCAAGGCGGGATTTGGATAAATAGCGTCTGCTGGCCAGTTTGTGCGCTTAGCTTTCGGAAAAACGCCCGGTAGGTGAGGTTTTCGCCAGCCAATAGATACGCCTCCTTATGTTTGCCTTTCTCGAGGGCATCTACAACGCCGTTGGCTGCATCTTCAACATTTACAAAGTTTTTCCCACCTGGTGGATGGAGGACTACCTTTTTCCGATAGGCCATATGGATGATCGTGCCGGAACTGGGCTTTCCATCGTATGGGCCAATCATGAATGTGGGACTCACAATAGTAACGTCGATTTTCCCGGCGGCGGCTAATATGCAATGTTGCCCTTCGAGCTTGCTTTTTGCATACCATGCATAAACGAAGGGTGCGTTCGGTGGTAGCGCTTCATTGCCTGGCTCCTCCAATGTACCGTACCCAAAGGTGTTTGCCGTGCCCACATAGACGATTTTTTTGATACGGTGTTTTATCGCTGCCCGGATGACGTTTTCGGTTCCCTGCACATTGATGCGGTGATAGTCATCGTAATGGAGTAGGTGCTGATCGGTTGTTGCGGCACAATGGATAACATAATCGCAATCACCAATTGCCTGATCCAACGATAGGGGGCTGGTGATGTCGCCAACCGTCAGCTCCAGGTTGTCTTGGGCGGGCAGGAGAAATTTCCGGGTATCCCGTATGAGTCCCTTCACCTGATATCCGCGGGATAGTAAGGTGATGATGGTGTTGGTAGCTAGTAGGCCGTTCGCGCCGGTCACTAATACCTTCATGTGCGTTTAACTTCTTTTTTCATGGCTTTGGTCAACAATGGAAGCCGAATGTATATGGGAAGAAATTTCATCACCATCCATGTAAGCCGATTTACCCAGTTGAGCATGATTAGCGTATCCCGCTTGAAGAGTTGCCTAATGGTTATTGCAGCGACTTCTTCCGGGGTAAGCAATCCCATAGTGGCAAAGAATCCCTGCTGCTGCAAGCGGGCCGACGAGTCGGCGTTGGTCATCATGGGACCGGGATTGACCACGCTAAAGAATACATTGCTATCGACAAATTCTTGATAGAGTCCTCGGCTGAGGCTGTGTACAAATGCCTTGGACGCCGGATACACCGTTTTGAATCCGATAGGACTGTAAGCGGCTACACTACCTACATTAAGCACATACGCTTCGTCGCTTTTCATCAGGTTGGGCAGCAATTGGTGGGTGAGCAATGCGGTGGCCTTGACGTTAAGTTGGATAATGCGATCCAAGTAGTCTACATCAACATCCTGAAACCGCTGGGTGCCGCCACAACCCGCATTGTTGATTAATACCGATAACTGAAATCGTTCGTTGATCCAATTGGCTAACGCCACGATATTCGTTTTTTGTGTAAGGTCTGTCTCATAACAATGAGCATCTTGACCTATTTCCGCCACCTGAGCGGCTACGAAATCGAGGCCCTCGCCCGGCAAACTGACCAGGATAATGTTGATTTTGCGCTTCGCTAGTTCTAGGGCAAAAGCTTTGCCCAATCCTTGACTCGCTCCTGTTACCAATGCGTACGTTTTGCTCATCGGTCGTAAAAATACAATATTTTTTGATACTGGATTTGCTTATGTGTTGCCTCTTTTTCTCGTCAACTCCGCACAGAAAAGTGCGGCGGAAATGGCTACATTGAGCGACTCAGCTTGGCCGATGCGCGGGATGGTAATATGCTGTGTGATATGCGGCAATACTGCCGGGCCGATGCCGTTGCCTTCATTGCCTAACACCACCAATCCCTGTTCGCCGAAATCCGTATCGTAAATCGAATTGCCATCGAGAACAGCGCCAAAAACCGGAATGGGCGAATAAGCTACCAGTTTAACGATGTCCGTATAGTGTATTTGCATTCTTGCAAGTGAGCCCATACTGGCTTGTACGGTTTTCGGATTATACGCATCCACTGAACCAATCGAGCAAATCACGTGCTTGAGGCCGAACCATTCGGCCGTTCGGATAATGGTTCCGAGATTGCCGGGGTCTTGGATGTCGTCAAGCACCAAATGGAAGCCCTTCTGCAAAACATCGGTGGTTAGCGGTGGGTAATCAGGTATGCTCACCAACGCCAGTACACCTTGTGGGCTTTTGAGAGAACTGATACGTGCCAACGTCGTATCGTCGATTTTAACCGATTTTATATTTTGCGGGATTTTAGGCAATTTTGCAGCCGCTTGGGTGGTATAGTAAATACGTTGGACGCTATAGTCGGAATGGAGGAATTCCGTGACAGATTTAATGCCTTCCACAATAAACAACCCCTGTTCCTTGCGGAATTTTTTTTGCTGTAGTAATGTAATGGCACGGATTTGCGGTTTTGAAAGCATTGTCAATGGTTAAACGGGATTGTCTTTTTACGTATGCAAGTATAATGCTTTTGCTGGTATTATCCGCATCATGCCGATCCACACGACTGCTAGAGGCCGAACAGGCATTGGTTACCAAAGTAGACATCGAGGGCATTGACCCTCAATTCGCTGAGGAAGCTAAAGCGTATATTCCACCTGCCCTGCGGCCCAATTCGCGCATCAATCTATTTATCTATAACCTGGCGAACGCCAGTAAAGGGCGGTACCGGACAACTAATATACGCAATGTAGGGGAACCCCCGCATATCTTGGATAGTGCTTTGGTCGATTTTTCAACACAGCAGATTACCCGCTACCTGATAGCTAAAGGTTATTTCAATGCGGTGGTAGACCAAGACATCGTTCGACGAGGTAAACGGGCACACCTGTATTTCAATGTAGTGCCGGGCGAACCGTTCATGCTCCGTGAGGTGGGCGTAGATATCGCCGATACGGCATTGGCTCGCTTGTATGCCGAACGGCTCCGTGCGTCGAGTCCGATCAAACCCGGATCGCGTTATGACGCCGATTCGTTGGTCGTTGAACGTGAACGCGTGTACCACCTGATGCGCCAACAGGGTTACCACGACTATTTTAGGCAGTACATGCGCGTTGATGTAGATTCCAGTCTCCAACGTAACCAAGCAGATGTAACGCTTATCGTAGACAATCCCGAAGGTCGAGTACACCATACGAAATTTAATATCGACAGTAGCTTTATGGTTATCAAGCACGATCGTCCGGGTCTCAATCAAGCAGTCCCCGATGAGGTCGAGCTGGACGGGCAGCTTGCTGTTCGGGATTACACAGGTCGCTTCCGGGCGGCACCTATCGCTCGATACTTGTTCCATCGGCAGGGTGATACTTATAATTCCAATTTGGAGAATTTAACTTATGATCGCCTCTACGAGTTGAATGGCTTTCGTAATGTGAAGATCGACTATGAAAAAGTAGATTCTAATCGCCTGAATGTGCATTATACGTTGGTGCCTCGGCCTTATATGGGCAACCAGATTGAGGGTGAGTACACGTTCAATGCAGGGATGAGTGGTTTCAATATTGGAAACACGTTTACCCACCGCAATCTTTTCGGCGGGCTAGAGCAGTTGGAAGTGAAGTTGCGTTATGGCGTGCTGTTTGACTCGCGGCTATCGGGTGGTCTGTTCGACCGAGTATTCAACAACGATTTCCAGATTGGGGTTAATATTACGGTACCTCGGTTGATTACCCCCTTTGCCGTCCCGCCCGTTGGTAGGAGCGGGTTGCCGCGGACGGTGTTTTCCGCGAATGTCCAGGCGTTCGACCAATTTCAAACCTATTCCAACCGCTATTTCAGCGGCACATTATCGTATAATTGGTTCGATACGCGTTACAAACAACACAACCTTACTCCAATAGTACTGGAATACCGCTATGGTAGATTAAACAGTGAGTTTGCCCAACGGTTGATCGACCAAGATTTTTTGCTATATGTACGTAGTAATAACAGGGCCTATTTCGGATTGGGCTCACAATATGCCTATACGGTAAATGCTATCCGGCTTTTGAGGCTGGAAAGCTTTCTTTACTTCCGTGGTGCATTGGACTTGAGCGGCAATCTACTAGGGCTAGCCAGCCGTCTAATCGATTTCAAACAGAATGTAGATGGTGAAAAGGAAATCATGGGGGTGCCATACCTGCAATATGCCAAGATAGAAACAGATATGCGGTATTATCGATATTTTGGTGGTGACAAACAGTTGGTTATCCGACTCAATCCGGGCGTGGCCATCCCTTATGGCAACAACTCGAGTCTGCTGATTTTCGAAAAAAGCTTTTTCGGCGGCGGTATGAACGGTATCCGGGCGTGGCAGGCACGTACTTTAGGGCCGGGCAATTATAACCGGAAGGTGCTCGATCCAGGCCTGCGCCTTAATCTCCGTAATCTCGACCAACTGGGTGAGGTCAAACTCGAAGGAAATGTGGAATACCGTTTTAGGGTAGTGAATGATGTTTTTGGAGCAAAACTCAAAGCTGCTACGTTTGCAGATTTCGGTAATATCTGGCGGATCAATGAAAATGAATTGAATCCGGGAGGGGAATTCAAATTCGACCGTTTCTTCGGGCAATTAGCAATCGGCGCCGGCGCTGGCCTACGTTTCGATTTGGATTATTTCGTTATCCGGCTGGATGCCGGTATAAAAGTGCGCGATCCACAATTTACCGGCGCGCAGCAATGGGTCATTTCGGAGTTTTTCAATAGCAAGGAATTTAAGGGCCAGTACCGCCTCACCAATGCTCCCGATCGTTATAATTTCATTCAGTATAATTTTGGGATTGGAATGCCGTTTTGATTTTAGTCGTAAGCACCAAGTTAAGTTCAAAGTGCTGGTTTTCACAGTTACAAGGAAATGGGATGTTGATTAATGACTAGCAACTAACGACTTAATTCCATGGGTAATGGTCTCGAAGATATTCTCCAAATTCAACCCTTTACTGTAATTATAGATAAACAAGCCAATCAACACTACGATTGCCAATACCATTATCCGTTTGAAAAGATAAGCGATAAACAGGATTACAGCGGGAACAAGGATAAGGAAATACCAATTTATGGCGATAGGATTGATGCGCTGGTCTCGCTTCCATATATAATAAAGTCGGCCGTGCGAGCCTTGTTGATTGTTGTGTTTGATGAATACGAATGCTGACGTTTCGATGGCGTTCGGTGTTATAGCCACACCATCGTTGAACTCCAACTCCTGCTTAAAACCATTGATTACGAACTGATAGGTGCCTGAAATAGTTTCATTTGGATGCTCTTCCGCATCGGTGGCAATAATGGCCAGCTTACTATTCTTAATCAGGTTTTCGCTAACCATGAAATGGTCAATATCGTTGGTTTCTTGTGCATGCACCCACAAGGCCGCTACAAATGCAACCACAAAACAACCGTACTTCGACATATTTTAGTTGACAATGATTGGTGCAATGTTAATGAAAAAATGTAAAAGTTGGGCAGGTTTATATATTTCGCGCTCGGCAGAGGTCGCTTGCCCTAGGCGGTATCCCACAGATATTTCCGTAAAAAATGTGATACAGCTGCGAAATACTTAGAGATTCCAGTAGTTTTGGCTGATAAAGACCGTAGATTTAAGTCTTTTTAGGTTGTTAGGCATTGCCTGATACCTAACATTCAGATACTAAAATGAAAAAAAAATACCTTTATATCGCGATAGCTATCGTTGCTGTGGCCACTGTGAGTTATTGGCTTACGCGGAACCCTAAACCCAAAGTTGCTGCACCGGAACAATCACAAGGTACTGGAGCTATTGAGGTCAATGCCATTGTGGTGGCGCCCCGTGCATTTTCCAATACCATTACCTTATCGGGATCGATTGAGCCCAACGAGCAGGTCCAAATCCGCAGTGAGGTATCGGGGATCGTAAGGGCGTTGACATTCCGCGAAGGATCCGCCGTACAAAAGAACCAGGTGTTGCTACGTATCGATGATTCGGAATTGCAGGCGCGTCTTATCCAAGCACAGAGTAGCGAAGCGTTGGCAGGAGACAATGAAAAGCGAGCACGACTTTTGTTGGAAAAGGAAGCTATCAGTCAGCAGGAATATGACGTAGCGCATGCCGATTACGAGTCGGCCAAGGCGCAAACCGTGCTTATCCGTGCCCAGATCGCCAAAACCACTGTCCGGGCGCCATTTAGTGGTAAGATCGGCCTCCGTTCGATTTCGGAAGGGGAATATTTGACGCCGTCAACTGTGGTAGCCAATTTGCTGAGCATCAATCCGGTTAAGGTATTGTTTTCGGTGCCCGAAAAGTATAGTAATCAAATAAATGTGGGGCAGGGGCTGACTTTTAGCGTCAGTGGATCGGAAGCGAAGTATCACGCCGAGATTTATGCAATCGAGCCGGGTGTGGATGCCGCTACGCGTACGATTAGTATCCGCGCAATCGCTAACAACCCGGAAGAGCGACTGTTTCCCGGCGCCTTCGCCCGCATCGAGCTCCCATTGGACCATACGGAAAATGCCGTGCTCGTCCCTACCGAAGCGGTAATTCCGGTGCAAAATGGCAAACAGGTGTTTTTATTGAAAGATGGAAAGGCAGTCGCAACCCCGGTGGAAGCTGAAAATCGAACCCGGACGGATGTGTTGATTACCGAGGGTGTTGCAATTGGAGATACGGTGTTGACCACCGGGATCATGTCGCTCGCCAACGGGATGGCGGTAACTGTAAAGGTTGATGAATAGGATGATTAAAAGATAAGCACATGAGTCTCTCCACCACCAGCATAAAAAGGCCGGTTCTCACCATCGTGATGAACTTGATCCTTATTTTATTTGGCATTATCGGATACACGTTCCTGGGTGTACGGGAGTTCCCTTCCATTGATCCCCCCATCGTGTCGGTGCGGACTAACTACGCCGGGGCTAACCCGGATATTATCGAATCGCAGATTACCGAACCGTTGGAACGCTCAATTAACCAAATTGATGGGATTCGCAACATATCTTCATCCAGTAGTCAAGGTTCCAGCCGTATTAATATCGAATTTGTGCTGAGCAAAAACTTGGAGGAGGCCGCCAACGATGTACGCGATAAGGTCTCGCAGGCCATGCGCAGTTTGCCGCAGGATATCGACGCACCACCGGTGGTGTCGAAAGCCGATGCCGATTCCGATCCAATCATCGTAATGACGGTTCAAAGCGACTCCCGATCCCCGCTTGAACTCGGTGAAATTGCCGATAACGTGATCGCCCAACGCTTACAGACATTGCCGGGGGTGAGTTCGGTTCAGATATGGGGCGAAAAGCGCTACGCGATGCGGTTGTGGATCGATCCAATGCGGCTTTCGGCTTACGGGCTCACTCCATTGGATGTGCGTAATGCACTGAACCGCCAGAATGTAGAGCTGCCGTCGGGCAAAATTATGGGAGAGAATACCGAATTAGCGATAAAAACCGTAGGTAATCTTACAACCGAAGAAGAGTTTAATAACCTGATCATCCGATCGGAAGGCGACCGGATTATTCGGTTTGGCGACATCGGCACTGCTGTGCTTGGCCCGCAACAGCTAGAAAGCGAATTCCGGGAGTCCAATTCTGTTATGGCTGCAATGGCGATCATACCACAGCCCGGCACCAATTACATTGATATTGCCAACGCATTCTATGACCGTCTCGAGCAACTCAAGAATGAAGTGCCGGCCGACATTGTGATGGACGTAGCGATAGACAATACGTTATTTATCAAGCGGTCAGTTACAGAGGTTGCCGAAACCATTCTGATCGCATTGATATTGGTGATTTTGATTATTTTTCTCTTCTTCCGTGACTGGGCTATTGCATTCCGTCCGTTGATTGATATACCCGTATCGCTGATTGCCACTTTTTTCGTAATGTATCTATTTGGGTTCTCGATCAACGTGTTGACGTTGCTGGCTATCGTGCTGGCTACGGGTTTGGTGGTCGATGACGGAATTGTGGTGACCGAAAACATTTATAAAAAAGTAGAGGAGGGCATGTCGCCAATTATGGCAGCGATTAAAGGAGCAAACGAGATTTTCTTCGCTGTGATCTCCATCTCTGTAACGCTGGCGGCGGTGTTTTTACCTGTAATGTTTATGGAGGGCTTCGTTGGGCGGCTGTTCCGAGAGTTTGGAGTGGTCATTGCTGCCGCCGTGTTGATTTCAGCATTTGTGTCATTATCCCTTACGCCCATGCTCAATGCATACCTCATGCGCCGTGGGGCAAAGCATTCATGGTTTTACACCGTTACCGAACCCTATTTTGTGAAGATGACGAAGGGATATGCCCAGTCGCTACGACGCTATATGCGTGCCAAGTGGGTGAGTTTCCCGATTTTGGCAATTTGCTTTGCGCTTATCGCATGGTTCTGGGTACACTTGCGTAAAGAAACAGCTCCTTATGAAGACCGTAGCTTGTTGCGTGCAAGTATTACCGGCCCGGAAGGTAGCACCTTCGAGTATATGGACCGGTTTATGTTGGAGCTAATCCAGTTGGTTAATGACTCCGTTCCGGAGAAAAAAGTCAATATGGTCAACACATCGCCCTCATGGGGAGGATCCGGGTCGGCCAATACCGGCATGATGCGTCTCGGCCTGGTGCCGCCCGAAGATCGGGAACGCTCGCAGGATGAGATTGCGGAGGCATTGTCAAGACAAACCAGCCGGTATACCGAGGCGCGCACCTTTATTTCCCAGCAACCCACCATATCGGTAGGTAGGAGAGGGGGGATGCCCATTCAGTATATCATCCAAGCACCCAATTTTGGTAAGTTAGAAGAGAAAATACCCGAATTTATGGATCGTGCCACGGCAGATCCTACTTTCGCTAATGTTGACGTTAATCTCAAATTCAATCGACCGGAACTGAATGTCAGTATTGACAGGGACAAGGCACAAAGTCTGGGCGTATCGGTGTTGGATGTTGCGCAAACCCTGCAGCTTTCACTGAGCGGGCAGCGATTTGCCTATTTTCTAATGAATGGCAAGCAATATGAAGTGATTGGTCAGTTTTCCGACCAAGATCGGAGTTCGCCGCTCGATTTGGCAACCATTTTTGTGCGTAGCAGTACCGGCGAGTTGATACAGTTGGATAACCTCGTCGATATGGTCGAGCAAAGCAGTCCACCGCAATTGTATCATAACAATCGTTTTATGTCGGCCACGGTTTCCGCATCGCTAGCACGGGGACAAACGATTGAAGACGGTATCAACGCGATGGATCGCATTGCGGATGAGGTGCTTGATGACAGTTTCTCGACCGATTTGGGTGGAGAATCGCGCGATTTCAAGGAAAGTAGCTCCAATGCCATGTTTGCGTTCGCCTTGGCCCTTTTGCTGGTATACCTCATCTTGGCAGCACAGTTTGAGAGTTTTCTAGATCCTGTAATCATTATTCTTACCGTACCCATGGCGGTAGCTGGTGCAATGCTCTCCCTTTGGCTTACGGGGCAATCGTGGAATATCTTTAGCCAGATCGGCACCGTAATGCTTATCGGGCTGGTTACGAAGAACGGCATACTTATCGTCGAATTTGCTAACCAGCTTAAAGAGCGGGGGTTGCCCGTTCGACAGGCAATTATAGAGGCGGCCGAAGCTCGGCTTAGACCCATTCTCATGACGAGCTTAGCGATTTCGCTCGGTGCGTTGCCGATTGCTATGGCCTTTGGTGCCGCTGCAACCAGCCGCATCGGAATGGGGGTGGTTATTGTAGGCGGGACCATGTTTTCGTTGATACTGACCTTGTATATCATCCCGGCCGTGTATGCGATGTGGTCTCGAGAATATAAACCTAATCCCGATTTGGAAGAAGCTAAACGAATCGAGGAAGAAGTAATGGCAGGTGAACATTCGTTATGAAGAGATTGATTATTGTTGCCTTATTTTTCGTTCCCTTTCTGGGAACCAGTCAACCGGTGCTCACGATGGAAGAAGCCGTAGCCATAGCACTGGAGAATAATTACGACATCCGGTTGGTAGCGAAGGACGCCGACGTGGCCACCAACAACGTGCATATCGGTAATGCGGGTATGCTACCATCGGTTAGCGGTGATGTCTCGGCCGCGGCAAGTATTCAAAATACAACACAAACCCTCCTGAGTGGTGAAACCCGTGCATTGCGCGGAGCCAAAAGCCGGTCGATGGCTTATGGTGTGAACTTGGACTGGACAATTTTTGATGGTTTCCAGATGTTTGCCCGGTATGACCAACTCAAGGCGTTTAAGGAACTCGGCGAGGCCAACCTTAAAGCTGCCATCTTGTCTACGGTGTATGAGGTAGTAAGTGGTTATTTTGACCTTGTGCAACAACAGCAGTTGATTAAAGCCACGCAGACCGCTTTGGAATTGTCTGCCTTTCGCCATCAAACAGCAGAAAACAGGTACCAGATTGGGCGGGCTTCCAAATTGGAAGTATTAGCAGCCAGTGTGGACCTCAACACAGATACCACCAACTTATTGCGGCAGCGCGATGTTTATCGAACGACACAGATTAGGTTGAATGAGCTGCTGGCACGCGATGTAAATGCCGATTTTACGGTGGCAGATACCATCTTAATCGCAAGCGACCTCCACTACGAGAAGCTTGCCCAACAGGCGAAACAGCTCAACCCAGCGCTGCAGTCGGCCCTAGTCAATCATCGGATTAGCCAGTTGGAACTGAAGCGCGTTAAAGGCGAGCGGTATCCCGTGGTCAGTGTTTCGTCAGCTTATACACGCTCGCGCTCGGCGGCCGAATTGGGTTTCTCTACGCGGTCGCATAACAATGGGCTCAATTATGGTGTTTCCGCGTCTATGAATATATTCAATGGATTCATACAACGTAGAAATGAGCAAAATGCCGAGCTGATGCTGGATGCCGCGGAAATCGAAGTAGATAAAATCAAGGAGAATATCGATGCGCAGTTGCTGGCTGCTTACCAAACGTATTTGATGAATTTGGAATTGGTACGATTAGAGGAACGGAATAAAGATATCGCCAAAGAGAATATGGATATCACCCTGGAGAAATTCAAGCTGGGAAGCATTGCTCCGGTTGAATTTCGCGAGGCGCAGCGTAATTTTGTAGATGCCAGTACCCGTTATAGCACGTCACAGTACCAAGCCAAGTTGGCCGAGATAACGCTGCAACAGATCGCGGGCGTGCTCGATATGGAGTGATGGGCCTGTGGAAACAAGTCTTGGAAGATAAATTACTTTTACATTATTATATTGCACATGATATCAAATTTAGCTAAATTTGATATCCCTAGTTAATTCTTATAATAAAGTAATTCAATGATATTAGTAGCAGATAGCGGTTCGTCACAATCGGATTGGATGCTGGCACTCCCTGATGGCAAGCGGTTGGCATTTGCGACGAAAGGATTGAACCCCTTTTTTGTGAACGAAAAAGACATCGCAAAGATTATCCACAATGCGGATGAGATCCTTCCGCATGCGGGGCAGGTAACCGAAGTTTATTTTTTTGGATCGGGCTGTACGAGTCCCGATAGGCGTGAAATGGTTTCCAATGCATTATCTCAGCTATTTGTTAATGCATTCATTTCTGTAGAAACCGATTTGGTTGGTGCAGCTTATGCCACATGTGGAAATAGGAAAGGGTATATCGCAACATTGGGTACGGGTTCTGACGTTAGCTTTTTCGATGGCGAAGAGGTGCTTCCCACACAACAGGGGATCGGTTATGTGCTCGGGGATGAGGGTTCGGGTGTCTGGTTTGGAAAACAATTGGTAACCCGGTTTTTGTACGGTGCTATGCCGGCCGATCTCGCTGCCCAGTTTGAAACCAAATACCGGCTTAACAAGGAAATCGTTATCAAAAACGTGTACCAGCGCGCCACCCCCAATGCGTATCTGGCGTCATTTGCACCATTTATGGCGGCATATAGTGATCATCCCTTCATAGACGATTTGCTTAAGCGCGGTTTTACGGAGTTCATTATGACAAATATAAAGCCGTTTCCGGATCATGGGGACTACGTATGCCATTTCGTGGGATCGATTGCGTATTTTTTTATTGAACAATTACGTGAAGTATGCGAACAACGCGGTGTCAAGATGGGCAAGGTATTGAGCCGTCCGATTAACGAACTGTTTAACTATATTATCCAGCGCGAGAAAAACTACGAAATACACGCTTAATCATTGTATGGTGTCTTCGCAAAGGAAGTAACATAAAAAACTAAAGTATATGAAGGTAATTATTTTAATGTTAGGTGCAATATTGATTGGTGCTCCTGCAGACAACGTGTATCAATTTACCGTCAAGTCTATCGATGGTGAGGAAGTTCATCTTTCTCAGTTCAAAGGGAAAAAGCTATTGCTGGTCAACACGGCCTCGGAATGTGGATTTACCAAGCAATACGCAGGGTTACAAGAATTATCGGAAAAATATGGCGATAAAGTAGTAGTCATTGGTTTTCCCGCTAATAATTTCGGTGGACAGGAACCGGGTAGCAACGAAGAAATTCAGGGATTTTGTGAAAAGAATTTTGGTGTAACGTTTTTGCTGGCCGAAAAGAGCAGCGTAAAGGGAAAAGATATATCGCCATTGTTCGCCTACCTGACGGCGGCTGAAAATCCGGATTTTACCGGTGAAATCAAATGGAATTTTGAAAAATTCCTAATCGACGAGCACGGTAAGCTTGTTCATCGTTTCCGTTCGAAGACAGAGCCGATGAGCGATGCGATCACCAGCGAGCTGTGAAAAAAGTGTGGCTATAGGGTTTAGGTCGCTTATTGGCTCCGATAGAAACAGGCGCGGCACCGCGGCTCGTAACTCTCTTTTTCCCCTACAAGCAGCTGTTGGTCATCTTCTGTAATCCGGTAAGAATAATTGGCAGGCGCGCCGCAACGTACGCATACTGCGTGTACCTTGGTTACGTGTTCGGCAATGGCCATGAGTGACGGTACAGGGCCAAAAGGCTGGCCTTTAAAATCCATATCTAGGCCGGCTACAATTACCCGGATTCCCGCATTGGCTAGTTTTGTACAAACATCGGGCAGTTCATCGTCAAAGAACTGAGCTTCATCAATGCCCACCACTTTTGCAATGCTTCCCAATAGTAGGATGTTAGACGAATGTTCTACCGGGGTAGATGGTATGCTATTACTGTCGTGCGACGTGATAGCCGTATCGTGATAACGGGTATCCAATGTGGGCTTGAATATTTCCACCGGAAGTTTGGCGAGCTGTGAGCGCCGCATTCTACGGATGAGTTCTTCAGTTTTGCCCGAGAACATCGATCCGCAAATCACTTCAATGCTCCCATAAGGAGTATTCTTGTGCACCAACCGGTCTTCTGAAAAAAGCATGGTATCTATCGCTATTTTATGCGGAAATCACAATTAATTGTAAGCCCCAAGCCTGCTAATATCAGAATTTAATGTTAATTTTGGTTTATCATTAGAGGCATACGTTTTAATAGCATGACAACAAAACAGCAGGTTTTAGGGAAAATAGCGGATTTACTCAACGATATTAACAGCCAATTTGGCGATTTGGAAAACGATGCAACAGCAGGCGATGGTCTAAAGGCCGATTTATTTGAAGCTACCGTCAATTATTTTGCAGCGAATGTAACGGTTTACAATAAGTTGCAGAAGGCCGAAATAGAAACATCGGAGCAACCGATACAGGAAACTGAAGTCAATTTTGGCAATTCGCACCAAGTGGATGTCGATGCCAAAACGGATGATTCGGAAGAAATTGTTTTCACGCCGAATATTGAGACCACCGAGTCACATGCGCCATCCGCAGACCAAACTGATACGGAAGAAGCGGAGATCGAAACCGACCTTCCGAGTGAGCGTAGCGAGGAACAGCTTGACGAACGTGAGGATGTCGTTGAGGGCGATAATACGCTAGAAGCTGAAGACGAAGTGGAAATGGAAACAGACGAAGTGGAGACGGAGGAGGTGCATGACGAAGTTAGTGAGCAGGCGCCGGAATCGCGGGAAGAACCCGATTATAACACTGTCATTGAGGAAGAGGAAGTAGCAGAAGAAGACGGAGGAGAAGATGAAGTTATTACGGAAGAAGTAGTAATTGAAGAAAAGGCTGTTGAAATCGATGCTACCGACGTGCCCACCCGGCCGGATAATGATGAAAAGCCGCCACGGCCGCTTTCGCTCAACGAACGCCTTTCTGCACAGCGGAGGGCAAGCAGTAGCAATCCCCTAATAGCAACCCGGGGCGATGGTGAACGGATTTCGGATATTAAATCGGCAATCAGTCTCAATGACAAATTGCTATTCATCAAAGATCTTTTTAATGGCTACAGCTTGGCTTATAGCGAAGCTATCGAGCTGCTAAATAGGTACGATGATTTTACTTCTGCCGACGGTTTCTTGCAGGCAAACTATGCCCAGAAGAACAATTGGGCAGACAAGCCCGAAACGGCGGACAAACTGTATGCAATCCTGCGGAAGCGATTCGGATAGTAAATTACGCAAAATTTACTCACTTATTTTAAACTCACCGCACCATACCGTGCATTGACGCTTACCATGTTATCTACGGCTTTGTTCCAATAGCCTGAGTAGCTGGCGGATGTATGGCTCTCTGACTTGCTGCCAATATTGATGTGATTGCGATCGTAATCGAACCCACCATAACTCACCGCAACATCAAAATTGAAGGCGGCATCGCGTGCCGGGCGAATGTGGATATTGGAGTACGCTGCTGCCACACTTGCTTTTTGTATGGATGGGCCCAGGCCCATTTCAAATCCGCCGCTGTACCGGAGGCTGATATTGGTTTCTTGGTTGATTTTGCCTATTTTTCCGCCGCTCGAACTCATCGCCAACGTGAGCTTTTCGGCCTCGGATAATGTGAATCCCCCATAACGCACGCTTACCTCTCCTTCATTCAAGTATTCAACGTCCGCTTTTGAATAAGCAACCGATAACGAATTATTAGGACCATTCAACCGGCCAGCTTGCAGACTTCCGTAACTTACCGATACGTTAACAGTACCGTCGCGATCGGATAGTTCAATGGCGCCGTAACGGTTTGCAAGTGCCAGTTCATTTTTTTTGGGGAGATAAACGTCGTAGTCTACGCGCAATGTGCGGTCTCCTCCACCACTTGTTAACATTGACCACCAATTCGAATCGCCCGACTCGATGGCCGTTTTGAAGGAAATGACGTTGCTTGAGCGGGATTGGTCGATCCGAACGTGATCCAAAGCTTCTTGGGCCCGTCGCTCGGAGTTCTCGGCAGTGCGCACGGTAATGATTACCTTTATCTCATTTTTTGCCCAATTATTGATAGTTATTTTGCCATAACGGTTATCGATGTTAACCGATTGGCGGCTATTGATGGGATACGCGTATTCGGTTACCTTTTCTTTTTGGTAGATAAGATGCGCCATAGCGTCCTGTTGCTCCAAAAGCCGCTGCCAATCCAGCTGGGTAATCTCTTGGGCCAACGACTCGCTTTCACGGATGAGGGGGGTGAGGTTTGACGCATCCACATCGATACATTCCAAGGCGTTACTTATCCCATTGCTAAGATCTGCAGCCAGTTGGCCGATATCCTGCACCACAGTCTGCAACTCCTGCGGGTCTGCCGGCTGGGCGAATACCGTTGTTGTATACGACAACAGCGGTATCGAAAGAATTAGATATATCTTAAATTTGTTCATTGTGGGTTTCGTTTTTAGCGCTGTTGAGGTAATTTAATATGTCCAACTGCTGGCTGAGTATATCGATTTGTGCTTGTAGGTTTCGTATCATAGCCTCCAATGTCAGCTCTCTATTGGGGCTTTTCGCGAACTCTTGTTTCAACATTTCATAGTTTGATTCCATTTGGTCGATTACTTTCGAAAATTCCCCATATAGTGCGGGATTTGATGTCGCGATATAGGCAATCGAATCTTTCTTTTGCGTAACCAATTGCGCGTACACCTGCTGCTCTGCAGCCAAATCGGGATTAACCCGGCTATAATCGAGGTAGGCCTCCCTTTTTCCATAAAAGTAAATCAACATCCCAACCGTGCCCACCAGGAATGTGACGGCCGCTACTTTCAATACTTGGGCAAACCAGGCCGTCCTGCTACTTGGGATATCGGTGCGCTGGCGGTCCAGCTCATCCAGTCCACTGGCAATACCTTGCCAAAGGTGTAACGAAGGGGTGGCATCATCAAATGCTTCCCTGTTTTCTTGGATGAATGATTTCAAATCTTTTTTCATGTCAACTCCTTTGCTTTTCCATTCAGTTCGCCAAATAACTCAGCAACTTCCGCTTTCCCCGAAGGTATTGGCTTCGAGAGGTCGCCTCACTGATTCGGAGAATATGCGCGATTTCTTCATGGTCATACCCCTCCAACAGATACAATGTGAGTACCAATCGATAGCCGTCGGGCAATTTGTTAATCGCCTGTTTGATGGTGTTCACTTGTAGTTCGATGTCATTTTCAATGTCTTCCTCATTTGCAGGTTCCTCGCCATCTCCAAGCAATTGCAATTCCAACTTCCGTTTTCGCAACGTCGATATCGACTTATTTACCACGATTTGCTTCATCCAGAGACCAAATGTGCTCTCTTGGCGGAAACTATCTAAACGGGAGAATGCATCAATAAATGCTTCTTGTAGCACATCGGCCGCTTCAGCCTCATCCTGTACGATACGCAAGGCGGTATTATACATCGCCTTTGCGTATAAATTATACAATTTGAATTGCGATTGGCGGTCGCCTTGCTTGCAGGCCACTACCAATTCGTAATGTTTATCAGTGAATGAGGCTTCCAACGAGTTTTTTATTATGATGCTTCAATGGTGCAATACGATCAATTCCTCCGCTTAGTTTCCTTTCGCTTTGACCAATAGACGCGGGCAACCCCGCCGATGTTGCATCGCCGGCAGAAATAAATGAGCAATGTTTGGAAGATTTAAATTCAGTGTTTGCGGTCGAGCGCATTCAAAATCGTTTGGCAGGCCTTCGCGATGTCGTCATCACTGATAATAAGAGGCGGTGAGACACGCAAAGCGGTGGCGCAATGCAAAAACCAGTCGATAATGACACCATTGTCTGCGCAGTATCTACTCACGTCTGCTACCTGCTCGAAAGTATCCAATTGGATGCACATCATCAAACCGATACCTCTGATCTCGCGGATAGCGGGGTGCTGTAGGTATTTGCGGAATAGTTGTGCTTTTCGTTCAACATCATCAACGAGGTGCTCGTCAATAATGACATTGAGCGATGCCAGAGCAGCCGCACAACTAACAGGATGGCCGCCGAAGGTTGTTATATGGCCCAGCATCGGATTGTCTTTAATTACATCCATTATCGCTTTATTGGCTATAAATGCTCCTATAGGCATGCCGCCACCCATTCCTTTAGCGAGGAGTAGGATATCCGGCTCAATACCATAATGTTGAAAGGCAAAAAGTTTGCCCGTACGGCCAAAGCCAGTTTGGATTTCATCGAAAATGAGTACGGTGCCCGTTTCATCACAGCGCTCGCGCACAGCGCGCATATACGACAAATCGGGTACACGTATTCCGGCTTCACCCTGTACCGCTTCTAAGATGACGGCAGCGGTTGACGTATCGATTTTGGCGATGTCGTTTTGATTGTTGTAACGGATAAATTCAATTTCAGGCAGCAGTGGAGCATAGGCCCGGTGATATTCGGGGTTGCCGATAAGACTTAATGCGCCCTGGGTGCTCCCATGATAAGCTTTTTCAGCCGCTATGATTTGGCGCCGTCCGGTGAATTTCTTTGCTATTTTCATGGCACCTTCGGTAGCTTCTGTGCCCGAATTGGTAAAGTAAACGGAATCGAAACGCTCAGGGAGGACGGCAAGGAGCTCCGTGGCCAAAGCAACCTGTGGCGCTTGTACAAATTCACCATACACCGTTACATGCAAGTACCTGTCGAGCTGGTTGCTAATTGCTTCGATTACCCGCGGATGGCGGTGGCCGATATTGCTCACCGCAAAGCCAGATACCAGATCAATGTACCGCTCGCCACTCGGGCCATATAAGTATACCCCCTCTGCACGGTCGATTTCGATAAGTCGGGGAGAAGTAGATGTCTGCGCCGTATTAGCGAGAAAAAGCTGCCGATTACTAAGCATATGCAAAGTTACGGAATAATTTATGGATGGTCTCGATCGCGCCGCCGTTGCTGCAATTCGCGGAGCAGGTAATTTCGGAACTCCTCTTCGACCTCAAAGAATCGCGATGCACGGGCTTGGCCAACGACCGTGGCGAAGCGCTGCCGGTATATTTTCTTTAGTTCCAGTTCCTTGGCATCAAATGCAAGGACATCACGTTCAGTGGGGTTGAAACCGTTTCCAAGTGTTTTCTTGTTTTCCAGTTGTGACTTACTGCTGAGCCGCTTCGTTGAACGTCGCTCCTGCTTAAGTTTGGAAATTTCACGATGGTATTGGTTGTACATCGGAAAGAATTTTTGGGCTTCCGACGGTGTCAGCTTTAACTCTTGGGTGATAAATGCGATTTTCTCCGCCTCTATTCGCTCAAAACGCTCAGCCCTTCCTTCCTGTGCCACGATTATGGAGACGGGAAGCAACAGCGCTACTGCGATGAGGTGAAATGATTTTGCGACGGTCATTGTTACAACGTATGATTAAGGTATGCTTCAATATCCTCCTCGCTAATCCCTTGGCCGATGCTATGCCCATCAAAGTCATCGAGTTGCTCGGAGATATAAATCATATCGTTTGGCGGGCCGTAAAGCTCCAGGTAATCGACAATTTGCTCGTCCGATACCGATGCCAACGGGCTTTTAGTGTCGGAAGTGTCAATAGCGATTCCGAACATACCGGCCAATCCCAATACCAAGGCGACGCTCGCTGCTGCGGCATAAGCTACCCATTTTGGGCGGTGTAGCCTACGCACAGGCGTAACGGCTTGATGAGTTTCCGGCATGATCCGGTGCGGCAGCGTATCGAAATAATGGTCGGGAATGGTAAATCCTGTGTCAGTTACGCGTTCATTGATTTTACGGATGGCCATCAGCCGTTGCTCCGACGCACTGAAATAATCGTCCGGTACAACAAAGCCCGATTCATTCACAGTGGTTCTCAGTGTTTGTTCGGCAATTTTCACCGTTATGCTATCCGTCAATTGTTCAAAATAGCCATCGGGCACGCCAAACGTACTAGGGCCGTCACCTGTATTTTGACATTTCTGGATTGTCCGGAAGGATAAGTTTTCAAAGTAACCATTGGGCACGGTATACGGGTTCACACGCAATAGTTCGGGCAGCTTGACCGAAGCATCTACGTGGTGGTATGTGTGTTTTTCCTTCATGGTACTCCTTAGATGTTTTTGTTACGTGAAGGTTTAATCGTTTTCTTCAAAAAAGTGGGCTATTTTCTTTACTGCTAAGTGATATGATGCTTTTAATGCACCTACACTGGTACCCACAATGTCAGATATCTCTTCATATTTTAAATCATCAAAATACTTCATGTTAAACACCATGCGCTGTTTCTCGGGTAATGTGAGTAGGGCCTGTTGTAATTTCAGCTGTGCCTGATCTCCGTTGAAATACGTGGTGTCGGTTAACGTCTCGGCTAAATATGCGGAGCTTTCATCATCAAGCGATACTTGGTGCCGTTGTTTCTTCTTATTCAGGAAAGTGATACACTCGTTGGTAGCGATTCGGTAAAGCCAAGTATACAACTGCGCATCTTCTCTGAAATTCTCCAAGTTTTTCCATACCTTAATGAATATATCCTGAACCAAATCATCGGCGTCATCGTGATCGATAACCAAACGCCGCACATGCCAATAGATTTTTTGCTGATATTTTTTCAGGAGCTGCCCAAATGCGTCATCCCGGGTGCGCTTATCAGCAAAGTTCGCCAGTATTTGAGCGTCTTCCATATTGAACTGTGCGGCGTTCGTGCTTAACGTTTTATTTACGTTTGATCACGCGCTGTACGGCAGCCACAATATTGGCGGCGTTAAGTCCGTATTTTTCCATGAGTTGGGCCGGTGTGCCGCTTTCTCCAAAGCTGTCATCCACCGCAACGTATTCTTGTGGCGTTGGATTGTGTTTGGCCAGCACCTGCGCAATGCTATCGCCGAGCCCGCCGAGACGATTGTGCTCTTCGGCGGTAACTACGCATCTGGTTTTGGCCGCTGACTTCAATACCGCTTCCTCGTCTAATGGCTTGATGGTATGTATATTGATGATTTCCGCGTCGATGCCCAATTCCGCCAACTGCTCGCCGGCTTGAATTGCTTCCCAAACCAGGTGACCGGTGGCAAAGATGCTGACATCTGCACCCTCATTCACCATCCATGCCTTGCCGATTTCAAACTTTTGGTCTGCATCGGTGAAAATAGGGACCACTGGGCGCCCGAAGCGCAGGTAAACCGGGCCATGATGGTCGGCAATAGCGATAGTAGCAGCCTTAGTTTGATTATAATCACATGGATTGATTACCGTCATCCCCGGCAGCATTTTCATCAGTCCAATGTCTTCTAAAATTTGATGTGTAGCACCGTCTTCACCTAGTGTTAGTCCAGCGTGCGATGCGCAGATCTTGACATTTTTATCAGAATAGGCAATTGACTGGCGAATTTGATCATAGACTCGGCCCGTAGAGAAATTGGCGAACGTACCTGTATAAGGAATTTTTCCGCCAATGGTCAATCCTGCTGCAATTCCCATCATATTCGCTTCGGCAATACCTACTTGGAAAAAACGTTCCGGAAATTCTTTGATGAAATCGTTCATCTTGAGCGAACCTACTAAATCGGCGCAGAGCGCTACCACGTTGTCATTTTTTCTGCCCACTTCAAGCAATCCCGCGCCAAAACCCGAACGCGTATCTTTTTTATCTGTATATGTGTATTTTTTCATTGTTTTTAAGATATGAGATATCGGATGTGAGACATGGATAAAACGTCTGACATCTTGTTGTCTAATGTCTAATCAATAGTCTCCTAACGTTTCTTCCAATTGCGAAAGCGCAGATGCCAGTTGCTCATCGTTCGGAGCCACACCGTGCCATTTGTGCGATCCCATCATGAAGTCCACGCCGCTCCCCATTTCGGTTTTCATGAGAATCATTACCGGCTTACCTTTGCCTGTACGAGACTTGGCTTCGGCCAATCCTGACAACACCTCACTCATTACATTGCCATTCATCTCCATCACGTCCCAGCCGAACGCCTCCCACTTGGCTCTCAGGTTACCCAGGGATAGCACCTGTTCTGTGGAGCCGTCTATTTGCTGGCCATTGTAATCAATGGTCGCAATGAGGTTGTCTATTTTATTGTGGGGTGCATACAAGGCAGCTTCCCAGATTTGTCCTTCCTGCTGTTCACCATCGCCCATCAATACATATACCAGGTGGTTATCTTTATTGAGTTTTTTTGCACGGGCTGCTCCGATAGCAACAGAGAGCCCCTGGCCCAATGAGCCTGATGCAATCCGTATGCCTGGCAATCCTTCATGCGTGGTGGGATGCCCTTGAAGTCGTGAATTGATTTTACGGAAAGTAGCCAATTCGCTAACTTCGAAATAGCCCGAGCGGGCTAATGTACTGTAGAATACCGGCGAAATATGTCCGTTTGACAGGAAGAATAAATCCTCATCAATACCGTCCATGTGAAATCCGGCTTTCCGCTCCATGGCACTAAAATACAGGGCCACAAAAAAATCCGTGCAGCCCAATGACCCGCCGGGATGCCCCGATTGGCAAGCATGGACCATCCGGACGATATCTCGTCTTACTTGTGATGCAACTCGTTCTAATTTGTTGATTTCTTCGCTCATTATAAAGTGGTTATTAACGATTTTGGCGCTAAAGTTAAGGATTAATTATGAGATTCGTAGTGATTTAGGCCGCCGGTTTTCGCTTTCGTATCAATTTGGTTTCAACGTTGGCACTGCCACATTAGAGCAGTGGTTCGAGCACTTCCCATACATGCTCCGCCATGATTTGGTGACCTTCTTCTGTCGGATGAATTCCATCTTGCTGATTCAGATCAGTTTCACCAGCAATATCCGCCAACAGGAAGGGTACAAAGGCCATGTTGTTGTTCTTAGCCAGTGCAGGGAATATCGCCGTGAATGCTTTTCCATACGCACCACCCATACTTGGGGGCACCATCATACCCGTCAGCACCATCTTGCAGTCTGGATACTGCGCTTTCACTTTGTCGATGATTTCTTGTAAGTTTTTACTGGTTTCTTCTGTAGGTATACCTCGGAGCCCATCATTGGCTCCCAACTCCAACACAAACACGTCGATTTTCTCTTGCAAAAGCCAGTCAATACGCTCTCTCCCCGCTGCCGAGGTCTCACCGCTCAATCCACCGTTGATTACGCGATAGGGAAGTTCAAGTGAATCTATCCAATGCTGAATAATGCCCGGGAAAGCCAACTCCTGATTTTCGAGGCCGTATCCAGCAGTGAGACTATTCCCGAAAAAGAGGATGTTTTTCGTGTCTTCCTTGAGCAAGGAAGGAGCTGTATCTTGGGGCGGTTTGTTGCTTTCTTGATTTGCCTCGTTAGACGGGCTACCGCAGGCCGCTATCAGAAATATGCCGAGAACAATTTGCCATTTCAAAAACATCGCTACATGGCTTCAGCTACTACTTCCTCTACTTCAGGTACCATCCGCTTGAGCAATCCCTCTATACCCGCTTTGAGCGTAATCATCGATGAGGGACAGCCGCTGCACGAACCACGGAGTTCGACGAGTACCCTTCCTTCCTCAAATGCCACGTAGCTGATTGCTCCGCCATCTTGTTCAACGGCCGGCCGAACGTAATCATGCAAAATTTGTTGGATCTTGATTTCCGTTTCCGATCCTTCGAACGTCACGTCTTCGTCTTTAGCCACTTCTTGCACTTTCAGCTCAGATTCAACGGCACCTTTCACGAAATCTTTCAAGATAGCTTCGATATCTTCCCACTCCGCGTCATCTGTTTTGGTGATGGTTACGAAGTTACTCGCGAAAAATACGCCATTGACAAAGTTAAATTTGAAAAGTTCGCGGGCAAACGGAGATTCCTGTGCTTTTTCCCGATTGGGGTAATCCAAACTCCCATTGATCAACAATTTGTTAACCAAAAATTTCATGGTGGCGGGGTTAGGAGTATATTCAGTATATACGTTTATCGTTGCCATTTTTTCGTCGTTTTTACAAAAGTATCAATATTTCCCCAAAAACTGGGTCAGTATACCGTCAAAGGTTATACACCGGTGTAGTTCCATGGTGTTATTGCCTTGAGTTCAGCTTTAGTTTCATCGCTAACATTGAGTGTTTCTACAAAGGCCCCAATGGTTTCCTGCGTAACCGCCTCATTGGTGCGGGTCAGCGCTTTCAACGCTTCATATGGTTTTGGATAACCCTCGCGCCGCAAGATGGTTTGAATAGCCTCCGCTACAACGGCCCAATTCTGCGCTAGATCGTCTTGTAGCACCTGCTCGTTGAGGATAAGTTTTTGCAGTCCCTTTGCGGCCGACTTGATAGCGACTAGGGTATGGGCAACCGGAACCCCGGTATTGCGCAGTACGGTCGAATCGGTGAGGTCACGTTGCAAGCGCGATATTGGGAGTTTGGCTGCGAAATGTTCAAATAGTGCATTGGCGATACCCAGATTTCCCTCGGCATTTTCAAAGTCGATCGGATTGACTTTATGGGGCATTGCCGATGAGCCGATTTGGCCTTTGGTAATTTTCTGCTTAAAGTAATCCATCGAGATATAGGTCCAGAGATCCCTACATAAATCGATCAAGATCGTGTTGATACGTTTTATCGCATCGCATTGCGCCGCGAAGTGATCGTAATGTTCAATTTGGGTGGTTGTTTGCGATCGGCTGAGCTTTAGTGTTTCGTTGACGAATGTGTTGCCGAATGTCGTCCAGTCTATGTAGGGGTAGGCCACATGGTGTGCGTTGAAGTTGCCTGTTGCCCCACCGAATTTTGCAGCATAGGGAATGCGTTCAAGCAGTTGCAATTGATTGTTCAGCCGCTCTACAAATACCATGATTTCCTTCCCTAAGCGGGTAGGGGAGGCGGGTTGGCCGTGAGTGCGGGCAAGCATCGGAACAGCTTTCCATTCGATCGCCCGCTCTTCCAGTGCAGCGATTAACTTTTTAAGCGCGGGTAGGTACACGTTGGAAATTGCTTCTTTCCAAGCGTACGGTAGCGCGGTATTGTTGATGTCTTGAGACGTTAATCCGAAATGGATAAATTCCAACGAATCAATTAAGCCAAGCGTTTCAAACCGGTCTTTGAGAAAATATTCCACGGCTTTAACATCATGATTGGTTTCTTTTTCCTTTTCCTTAATCCATTGCGCGTCTGCCAAACTGAAATTTATATAGATATCACGGAGTTTCGCATTGAGACTACCATCAAAATGCTGCAATTGCGGTATCCCGCATCCAGACAGGCTGATGAAATATTCGACTTCTACAAATACACGGTATTTAATGAGTGCATATTCGGAAAAATAGGCCGACAATTCCCTGGTTGCATGATGGTAACGACCATCTATGGGCGAGATTGCGGTCAGTGATGTTAACGTCATATAGTTATAGTTACTTTTGGGCAAAGGTAACTATTTGGAGCGCGAAATGCGAAAGACGGGCTAACTTAACCGGTACTACCATTCGTCATGGGAATGATGGACTGGCGAGCGAGTCGGTCGTTTTCGTTGTATCCACGTCCCAGGTCGCGGAATCACTGGCAACAGAATCGCCAAATAGCGAATCGGCGCCCTCCATATCGTCGCGCCCTCCGTTGGTGTACCCACAGGATGCCATTCCGATTAATAATCCGAAGGCTAGCACTATTCTTGACGGCTTCATATTCATTTTTGCTTTAGTTTAACATACGGTCATATCGTGATGCGGCCGCCCGTAACTGGCAGGGTGGCCCCTGAAATATAATTCGCTTCCTCCGATGCCAGGAAAACATAAGCCGGAGCCACTTCTACCGGTTGTCCGGGGCGTTCAAATGGTGTGTTTTCGCCAAAATGCTCATGATCCGGTATGGTAGAAGGAATCAACGGTGTCCAAATGGGACCGGGCGCGACGGCATTGACACGGATGCCTTTCCCTTGTTCCAAGAGCAATTGGTTGAGGTTGGAAGTGAAATTTTGAATGGCAGCTTTTGTAGCGGCATAAGGTAACAGCGTAGGGTTGGGTTCGTAGGCGTTTACCGAAGTCGTGTTGATGATACTTCCGCCCGGCGCCATGTGCGGTTCTGCAGCTTTGCAAAGGTAGAACATGCTGTGCATATTAACGGCAAACGTCTTTTCCCACTCCCATGCTGGAATATCCTGTAATTTTTCGCGAGACATCTGGTATGCTGCATTATTGACCAAAATGTCGATTTTACCAAACTTGTCCACAGCTACCCCGATAATTTTTTGGCAATGCGCTTCTGAACTGATGTCACCTTTCACCGCAATAGCTTCTCGCCCTGCCTCTCGAACGTATTTTACGGTATCTTCGGCATCTCGGTCTTCTACGTCATCCAAGTAGCTGATTAATACGTCAGCCCCCTCTCGTGCGAAAGCAATAGCTACCGCTTTCCCGATGCCTGAATCACCGCCTGTGATAATCGCTACTTTGCCTGCCAATCGGTTTTTGCCGCGGTACGACTGCTCGCCGTGGTCGGCTTTGGGATTCATCGCACTTTCGGTACCAGGCACCTCTTGCGGTGTTTTTGGAAATGGCGGCTTTGGATATTTATTTACGGGACTCTCGCCCAACCCTTCGGTCCCTTTATTATGCTTATCCGTCGTTGAAGCCATACTTGATAATTTAATCTGCTAGATGCGCTACGTTTCAAGGGGCTAACAATTCAATTTGCCGTTGGTTTGAGATTTTTTAAACATTTGCCATTGTCAATTGTCATCTAATACGAGAAGGCAAACAATAGATACGGTATGGCGATAAAGAAAGAAAACGCCTCGCTAACAGCCGGTAGTGAAAAATTGCGCGATAAGAAAGATAACAGCCTTATCCGGGTGCGACACGACTTGAAGGAAAAGAGGCAGCAAAAAAACTACGAGGCAGGCATCGATCCGCAAGATGAGCAGCTTAATACCGTGCCTGAGGGACAGGGCGAGTCGCGCGGTACTACCAAGCCTGGCGGAGGAAACCGATTACAAACCGACAACAGGAAGGATACCTCTAAATAAGTACACAGAAAAATAATATAGGTAAAACATTATTATGGATACGTTTGTACAATCTTTTCAGATACCCAGCGTTATGATGATAACAGTGGCCAGCTTCATTGAATAAACTTAACAATAAAATTTATCAACGGAATAATTGATCATTATAGGCACCCGATGAGGAAGAAAATTTTGTATATCGAAGATGATCCAGATATGGCTGACATCGTTGCGGAAATCATGCAATTTGAGGATTACGAAGTACTTACAGATAGCGGAAAGGCCATGCACAAACTTTTAAAAGATAACGATATCGGCCTTATATTAATGGATGAAGGGCTCAGTTGGTGCTGGGGCAGCAGTCTGTGTAAGGAGTTGCGGTCTGATGAAAAAACAATGAACATACCGATCATCATGATTTCGGCTGTTCGCGAAATCGATAATATCGCGGAGCATTGTGGTGCAAATGCCTATATCCGTAAGCCGTTTGAGATATATGATGTAATTGACGTCGTAAATAACCACTATCCCGGAGGATAATTGTTGTCAGAATATACATTGATCCCATGAGGCCATAAAGAACAAAATTATTTTCGAATGAAAAGAGCAAAAGTAAACGGTAAGCCGGCGCTGGGCGCTGAAGGCCACCACGAGATTCTTTTTGACAAGGCAAATGAGGACAGCATAAGCGATAACAAAGGGCAAGAGGTGTCGCGCACGAGGATGCTTGAAAATCTCAAACTTGCCTTGTTTTTCTGTCGTGTTCAAGGCCGCATGGCCCGTGGAGAACAATAGCATCGGTTGATGACACCTCACGCTTGGCAGTTGCTGCTTACCCTGAGTCGATGGTCTACGGGTTCGATCCATAAGTTTTCCGAAGAACTTGATGTCGATCCAATAGAGCTGCAGGAGGCCGCCCGGGAATTGCAGGCAGCGGGTCTATTGGTAGCTTTCCAAATGAAAGACGATACACCGTTTGGCAACGCGATGTTGGAAATTACACAACAAGGACTTGACTTCATCCAAACGCACGAAAAAGAAACCGACCACTAAGCGTAAACGTATAAAGCTTCGTTACTTATTGGACGTGGGGGCCGGCTACGGTCGGCTACGGCGCGGACGGGGTTTTTCTTATACGGATTTAGTGGGAAACCCGGTTACGGATGCGAAGAAACTCGCACGATTTCGTGCATTGGTTATCCCCCCGGCATGGCAAGATGTATGGATAAGCCCGAGTAAGAAAGGGCATCTCCAAGCCACCGGTATCGATGAGCGTGGCCGGAAACAGTATCTGTATCACCCTGATTGGACTACTGAAAGGCAGGCGAAAAAATTAGGACGAATCGCAGCATTCGGCAAAGCGTTGCCTCGTATAAGGCGGCAGATGGCAACCGATTTGAGAAACCACACATTGACGAAAGAAAAAGTCATTGCCATCGCATTAAAAACGACAGAAGAAACGTTGATTCGCATCGGCAATGACCAATACCTCCGTCGGTATGGGAGCCACGGATTAACTACACTCAAAAAGAAGCATGTAAACGTCTCAGGAAACGAGACCGTCTTTCGGTTTAAGGGCAAGAAAGGGGTGCGGCAAGAAATTACGATCCGCAATGCACAATTAGCCCACCATATGACTGTGTTGGTCGGATTAAAAGGAGTTTATTTGTTTCAATACGTTATGGAAGACAATGGGGCGTCATATCGGCTTCGCGCCCAAGACGTCAACGCGTATATCCGGCAGTATGCCGGCTCGCAGTTTTCTTCAAAAGATTACAGAACATGGTATGCTAGCTTTTGGGCTTTCAGGCTGTTTGCCCGTTGTGGGATGTATGCCAGCGAACACGAGTGCCAAGAAAACATCGTATCGGTATTAGATACGGTGTCTCGCAGATTGGGCAACACACGTACAGTCTGTAAACAGTATTACGTGCCCGATAGTATTGTCCATGCATATAAAACCGGCACATTAGCAGCATACCTCACCAACCCACAAAATGGGCGTCGTTTGCTCACAAAGAAAGAAACGGAACAGCGCTTGCTGACTTTTCTGGAACGCGCCGCGGTGAAAGACTCTAATAATTAGCTGCTTCGGATTGTTTTACGTTTTAAAACATGAATAAACGACGGGCGCTTTTTTGGTGTAGTTGCTGGCCCGATTAGCATACCATAAGCTCGGAGACCGGGCACGTTGTCGCATACAATTTTCACAATACCGATAACCGGAATGGCGAGCGCCATGCCCGCAATACCCCAAAGTAGTTCTCCGGCCACCAGCCCCATAATGGTAAACAGCGGGTTGATGTTCACCCGTTGGCCCACGACCACGGGCTCCAAAACATACGTTTGCAAAAACTGAACCGTTAGGTATACCGCAACGATGCCAATCACCATGCCCAAATCACCTCCCTGTACCAGCGCAGCAAAAACAGCAATGAGGTTGCCTACCAAGTTCCCCAAAAAAGGTACAATTTCTAAGATGCCGCAGATGATGGCAAAAAGTAATGCCCCCTGTAACCCGACAATCCAAAAACCAATACCATACATTACCCACAGCATGGCTATCATGCTGAACAAGCCGGTGAGGTAGTGTCCAGAAAGCGCTTCCGACTTTTGGATGATTTCTTGTGCGTTTTGTTTTTTATCTTCCGGAACGATTCGCAGTATAAACTTTTTAAGGTGATCGCGGTAATACAAAAACAAAAAGATATAAACGATGACAAGAACAGTGTTGATGAAGATCGTTGCAAGCGAATTTATAAAACTCATCAATAACGCATTTGCCTGTCCCGATGCTTGATTCTTTTGTTCCTCAAACATTTTGTTTTGCTCATCGGCGCTGATGCCCACGGTGGTGCTTACCCAATCACGGAGCTCTTTTGCGCCGCTGGCAAGCCGCTCCCTCATTTCATCAATACTGCTCGTCAACTGGCTTAGCTGCCATGAAAGAATAAGAGCCAACAGCGCGATAACCGCAATCAGCATTAGCACAGCAATGGCTGATGAGGCTGCTCGTCCCATACCTTTGCGTTCCAACCATTCGCTGACACGGGTCAACAGCATAGCGAGCAAAGCTGCAAGGACAATCGGAATGAGAAAAGGGGCAGCAAAATACAGTGCCGTGGCCGACAACATGGCGATGGCAGCACTGAAGGCGAGTTGTTTGGTTTTGGTGTACATGGAGTGTCTAATGGTGTTGTTTTGTTCCCTTTTGGGGTTTGTCTTTCTGTTTGAAGTTGTTCATATCGTATCGATTAGAAAAATCAATCTTTTCTCGTATGAGGCTAACAACCATGAGCAAGCATATGTTTTGAATAACTTGTAGGGCAGACGTTTCTAGCGAGGTTTATTCGGTTTACGATGATGTTGACGTGAGATACTTCGTTGTGATTAGCAATAATAGCGTCCGGCCGGCCTTGGCATCTTCGTAATTTTCACGTACGAGGCGCTTTATTTTGTCGTCTTTCATTTTCACCGCGATCATTTGAAGCAGCTGAAAAGAAGCCATCTCAATGCTTTCGATATTATGGAGGTAAAACAGCATGGATAGGTCTCGTAATATGGGTTGCCCACTACGCTGTCTTATTTCTTCGAAAGAATCTTTGATCAAGCCAAGCATACCGCTTGAACTTTCTTCTGAAAATTCAATGCCTAGACGCTGATAGACTTGTTCCATCCTTTTCTGCTGCTTTTGCACGTCGTCGATGGTTTCACGGATTCCCTTTTTTAAATCGGAAAAATGGGCCTCTTCCTCCAATATGATCAGGCTGGAAATAAGATGTGATTTCGCGGTGTAGATCTTATTCAAATGTACGATGAAAAAGTCGCGCAGGCTGCTTGGGTCGAGTTCAATATCCGTGGGCATAGCTTTGTATTTAATGCATTATGAGAGTTGTTTTTGGACTTGCATCAGCAAGCTGTCTATTCCAAAGGGCTTGGCAATATAACTATCCGCCTCGCAGGCAGTAGCCATGGTATGTAGGTCGTGCTCGGCGGAAAAGAGGATAACCGGCACGTGCTTCGTGCGTGCGTCAGCTTTAAGGTCTTTGCAGATGTCGGCTCCCGTTTTGGGCGATCCAACGATACGCACGTCCAAAAGTACGATGTCGGGATGCAGCACGTTAATGAATTCGGTTTCAAGGCCTACCCTAGAGAGAATGACTTCATAACCGGAATCCTGAAACACAATATTTAGGATTTCCAAGATGTCTTCGTCGTCATCAATAACAAGTATCGTTTTTGCCATGTACACTTTTTATTTTTCTTAACAGCGATGCGGTCATTTTGTTTAGCTGCATCGCCCGTGTTAGGGGCTATCGTTTTCAGCAAGTGCTTTATTGACTTGCAATTGGGCTTGGAGCATATTTTTGTCCGTGAGATCAAGTCGTAAGGGAGTAATGGAAACCAAATCGTTTTCCACAGCCCATCGGTCGGTTCCCGCTTCTGCCGGGTCTAAGGGAATAACAGTGAACCAATAATGTTTTCTCCCCATCGGGTCCTGTCCCGGTATAATTTGGCCGTCATAAAATCGTACGGATTGGCGGGTCCAGCGTATACCTGTGGGCCGCGGCGGAAAATTCACATTGAATAACCCCACTTCGTCGGGATTTCGGAGTAATAGCTTGAGCGTTTCTTCAACGAAGGGCGCTAATAAATCAAACGCAGGTTCGCTCTTCCCTACGGGTGTGCTGAATGCAATTCCCTTTTTGCCAAATAGCACCGCTTGCTTAGCAGCTGCCAACGTTCCCGAGTGCCACATCGAGTTCCCTAGATTCGGGCCCATATTAATGCCAGATAACACGACCTGTATATTGTTCCTGAGATGGGTTCCAAGTGCTACACAATCGGCCGGAGTACCATTTACACGATAGGCTTCAATTCCTTCCTCGAACTCGATAGGTGACTTTTTATAAGAAAGCGGACGCGAGTGGGTTACTGCATGACCCATCGATGATTGTTCAACATCGGGCGCTACAACAATTACTTCACCAAATTTTGAAGCAATGGTGGCCAGCGCATTAATGCCAGGACTATAAATACCGTCGTCATTCGTTACTAAAATCCGCATAAAAAAAGTTTTTGACAGCTACTGAATGGTACCATGTCATTCATATTGGTTAAAACAAGTACAAGTGATTCTTTGTTTGGTTGAATGTACATTCGATATCCTTAGCGGAAATTTTGCAAATGAAAAAAAACACCCACGCCCGCCTTCTACATAACCCCAAAGCCGGAGATCAAGACCATGTCAAAGAAGAATTAATCAGGCGGATCGAATCGCTAGGTTTCACGTGCCAGTACGCATCCTTAAAAGAGAAAGGATGGAAACGTTTTGCAAGCAAAACAGCCCTGGTGGTTATTGCCGGAGGAGATGGGACGGTGCGCGAAGTACTGAAAAAACTGCTGACACGAAGTATACTCGACAAGCCACTGACAGTGGCCCTGATCCCGAGTGGTACAGCAAACAATTTTGCAAAAACATTAGGGATTTCGCCCGATTTGGACACATTTGAGCGGAATATACAGCAATGGAAACCGAAACAAGTGGATGTCGGGTTGATCGGCAAGTTGGGGAAAGCCCGGTTTTTTATTGAGGGTCTGGGATTCGGTCTGATTCCTACGCTCATGGAGAAAATGAAAACCGTAGATTTCGATCACGTGCATACTGCTGAAGACGAGTTGGAATTGGCGTTAGAAAAGCTGCTAGAAATTGTAGAAACCTCTCCGGCTACACGAGCGAAAGTAACAATAGACGGCCTAGTGTATGAAGACGATTACCTTTTAGTGGAAGTTTTGAATATCAAATCAATCGGTCCCAATCTTGTTCTCGCGTCGAGTGCCGACCCAACCGATGGAAATTTCGAAGTGGCGCTATTGAAGCAAAGTAACAGGGAGGTGTTTTCGACGTACTTGCGCCGCTTGCGGCAGCAGGTACCGCAAACGGCAAGTGCGGTTCCCTGGCAGATCGTTACCGCCACTCGTGAGGTTGTCATTGATTCCGATGGCCAAACAATCCATGTGGACGATGAGTTAATCACACTCAAAAAAAGGAAAAAAATTGAAATAACCATAAGGGCAGGGGTCATAGATATCCTTACCTAACGCTTAGCCCATTGGCGATTCCAAACGTAGTCAAACAAAAATCCCGGATGTTTGTCAGATGGTAACTTGAGTAGCGTATCGATAGTCACTCGCGGCGCCTGCTTCGTTAACATATAAAATCATGGCAAACAACGTCATCTCCGTGGTATTGGGTGGGGGAAAAGGCACGCGCCTCCACCCGCTGACCGAAAACCGCTCAAAACCAGCGGTACCTTTAGCTGGAAAATACCGCTTGGTGGATATACCGATATCGAATTGCCTCAATTCGGGATTAGACCGGATTTTTGTCCTCACACAACACAATTCCGCATCGCTCAATTCACATATTAAAAACACCTACCATTTCCCGTCGTTCAACAATGCATTTGTCGAAATCCTTGCGGCAGAGCAAACGAACGATGGCCGAGAATGGTTCTCGGGCAACGCAGATGCGGTAAGGCACCTGCATCGTTACCTCGCACACCTTGCATTTGAATATGTCTTGATACTGTCTGGCGATCAGCTCTATCAGATGGATTTAGGTGAAATGATAGAAAGCCATCGCCGTTCAAACGCGCAGATTACGGTGGCTACCATCCCGGTAGCTGCCAGAGACGCAAGCTCGTTTGGGATTCTCAAAGCCGATAAAGCCGGCAAGATCACCTCATTTATCGAGAAGCCACCTGTAGAAGCTCTTCCGGATTGGGTGTCTGACGTGGAAGACAATCTGCGTAAAGAGGAAAGAAACTATTTAGCTTCCATGGGCATCTACCTTTTCAACAGAGATATTTTAGCGCAACTACTCACCGAGCCCTACGCCGATTTCGGGAAAGAATTGATTCCCGAGGCCATCCAGAAACATCATGTCAACAGCTTCCTTTACGATGGTTATTGGACAGATATCGGAAACATTTCATCTTTTTTCGAAGCCAATATTGGGTTGACGGATGATTTACCCAAGTTCAATCTGTTCAATAAAAGTGTGATTTACACGCGGCCGCGGCATTTGCCACCGTCTAAAATCGCGGGGACCTATCTCCGCAATGCCATCGTTGCAGATGGGTGCGTAATCGCAGCCGAGCAAATCGTTCGCTCGGTCATTGGCATCCGATCACGTATCGGTCCCGGCGTCACGATGCACAACACCTACATGATGGGGACCGATAGTTACCAGACGCTGAATGAAATTGAAAAGTTAGCCGAACAAGGTTTGCCGTTTATGGGCGTCGGAGCGGACTGTCACATCGAATGCGCTATTCTGGATAAAAACTGTGCAATTGGCGATAACGTCCGTATCGTGGGTGGGCCGCACCTCGAAAATGGTGATTTCGAAACCTATGGAATTGTCGATGGTCTAGTCATTGTAAAAAAATGGGCGGTTTTGCCCAGTGGTACGGTTATCGGGGAGACTATCCGCTGAAAAAAGCCAACAATTTGGCTGCTCAGGTGTCATCTCCATCCAGGGTGAGTGAAAGCAGTGAAAAAATAGTAGTGTAAAAGGAGTTATTATGTTAGAAAAGAAAGAAAAGTCCATTAATCCGCTCAAGGCAGCGGTGGTGGGCGAAATGAGAAAAATCAACTTGACAAAAGACCAAAGGAAGCGCAACATGGGCGACAAGAAGGACGTGAACGATGCGAGCACCAAGTGGTATACTGGGCGAATCAATCCGTCGCATGAGGGAATGATTTGGTGAATTTAGCTTTGCAATCAGACGCTCAGGTATGGATGTGCTATTAAACGACGGGTCTGAAAATCCGACTTCAATTTACCACGATGCTGTATCGGTATTGCTTAACGGCGCGTGTGATTTTATGGTTGGCGGTGGATTTGCATTGTCTTTTCACACGGGCATACAGCGCGATACGAAAGACCTTGACGTTTTCTGCCAGCCAAAAGATTATACGCACCTGCTTAAGTGTTTTGCGAACGATGGATACCGCGTTGAGCTGACGGATTCCAGGTGGCTGGCTAAGGCGTTTAAAGACGACTATTTTATTGACATTATTTTTGATACCGTCAACGGAATCTGTAGCGTCGACGAAACATGGTTCGCCCATGCAGAGACAGGTGATTTTCTTGGTTTGCCGGTAAGGTTCATTGCGCCGGAAGAGTTGATATGGTGCAAGATTTATGTCCAAAACCGCGAGCGGAATGACAGTGCAGATGTCAATCACCTGCTATTAAAAACCGGACACCGATTGGATTGGCAGCGGCTATTGGCTCGGCTTGATGCACACTGGCATTTGCTGCTGGCACAACTACTCATTTTTCAGTTTGTCTATCCTTCAGATTACCGCGATATCGTGCCCGATTGGGTATTTCATGAGCTGATGAAACGGGCAAATGAACAGTACGAATTGCCGCCTTCGGTCGAAAAAGTATGCCGCGGACCGCTTATCGACCAGACGCAGTATGAGGTAGATGTCAAAGTGTGGAACTACAAGTCGTATACAATGAGGAGCATATAAACATATAGCGATGGAAGTAAGTCAAAAAACAATCAAAATTGCAGCAGTAGGTGACTTGCACGTGCGGGAGACCGACCGGGGGAAGTGGAAGGAATATTTTACGGCCATTTGCCGGGAGGCCGACGTCTTGGTGCTGGCCGGCGACCTAACCGATACAGGTGATGAAGACGAAGCGGCGCTACTGGTAGAGGAACTCAAGGGATGTAACATACCGATGGTCGGCGTACTTGGCAACCACGACTATGAAAAAGGACGTCAAAAACTCATCAAAGAAACCCTGGCACAAGCCAACATTCAGATACTAGACGGCGAATCCGTTGTCATCCATGGTATTGGCTTTGCGGGTGTAAAAGGCTTTGGGGGCGGATTCGGTGCAGCGATGTTATCCAAATTCGGTGAAGAAATGATGAAGCTGTTTGTTCAGGAAGCAGTTGATGAGGCGCTAAAACTGGAACGGGCCCTGGCGCGGCTAGGCCAGCATGGCGGCGAAGTTCGAAAAATTGCCGTATTGCATTATGCGCCAATCGTCGATACCGTCGTGGGCGAGCCGTTGGAAATTTACCCATTTTTGGGTTCTTCGCGGCTATTGGAGCCCATTCAACGGAACACTGATGACATCATCGCCGTGTTCCATGGTCATGCGCATAAGGGGCAATTTGCCGCTGAAACGGCGGATGGGATAAAGGTTTGGAACGTATCGTTGCCCTTACTAGCTCAACAGGGCAAACCGCATCCTTTTCATATGCTGGAAGTAGAATTAGAGCACATCAGTTTAGCAACGAGTTGACGAATCAATAATTCCGGTATAAAAAAAACTTAATGTCGTCCAATGTCTGTATGGCCTCCATCTTATGTGTGCCGTAATTGACGGCATAAATCTCACCAGCCGCAGGCCCCGCTAGGCTGGTTTCCGCTGAGAGATATTCCTCTATTCCCAACCAGGGCCTATCGCGAAAAATAAAAAAACGAAGCCATCGCCCATTGGCGATGCAGGGGCCTTCCGGCGGATTGAACCCCATCTGTTCGAGCTGAAACCTGTCTAGCGTTCCCATATCATTGCTATTGTGAGAAGCCAACAAGCCACACAACGCTTTTGTTTTCGCACATGGATGAACTGTTAGAAAAATGTATATCCGAACAATTACGCAGTGCGTTGGTTAATTCTCCTACTTATGGTGCAACTTCCAAATATGACCTATCGGGTACAGTTCAATAAGGACTTTACGTTTCGCGACCTGGAACATCTTATTCCATATTTGAACCGTTTGGGAGTCGGCGCCATTTATGCATCGCCTATTTTCCGCGCCGTTCCCGGAAGCGGCCATGGTTACGATCAGACCGATCCCACGCAGCTCAATCCCGAAATCGGTTCGCTTGAACAGCTGAAGCGTGTTGCCACTAAGCTTGCCCATGCCGGAATCGGCTGGATACAAGATATCGTACCCAATCATATGGCCTTCCATCCGGAAAATCCGTGGTTGTGGGATGTGCTGGAGAAAGGCCCCGAGTCGACCTATCGCACGTTCTTTGATACACCTTTCGCGTCGCCTAATTATTTTTCCGGCCGCTTAATGCTGCCTTTTCTCGATGTTCCGCTCGAAGAGGCCATCCATACCGGTCGTGTCACGCTCAGCAGCTTTAATCAGCAATTCGGACTAGCATTTGCAGGAAAGGTATGGCCAATCAATCCGGCTGGACAAGCATTTATCCGTAGGTTGAATGGAGACAAATTGTTAGATGACCCGGCGATAATCCGCGACTTAATCACACTTCAATACTACGAGCCCTGTAGTTGGAAGGAAACGCATCATCGCATCAATTACAGGCGATTCTTTACAGTCAATAGCCTCATCGCATTAAACGTACAAGATGGCAGCGTCTTTGATGCGGCCCACCGGTTGATCGCTCAACTCGTAAAAAATGGTGTGTTTACAGGCCTGCGGATCGATCACATCGATGGTCTTGTCGATCCGACAGGTTATCTACTCCGGTTACGTCGATTAGTCGGCGACCATGTGCTCATCGTGGTCGAAAAAATCCTCCAGCCGGGCGAACGTCTTCCAACCCAATGGCCAATTCAAGGAACTTCCGGATACGATTTCCTCGCCATGGCCAACGCAGTCCTATCAGATGGGAGCAATGAGGAGCGGCTAACCCGTTTTTATAGTAAACTTACCGGTCAGGACCAGCCGATTCCACCGCTGCTTTGGCAGGCGAAAGAAAGCCAATTGATGGAAGCGATGAAAGGCGAACTGGACAACCTTTCCCGGTTTTTGCAAGAGGTCGTGCTGGCAGAAGCAACGCTATCTAAAAATCACAGCCAAGAGATGCTGAAATCGGCGTTGGCACAATTTATCATCCATTGCCCCGTCTACCGTTGGTACGGGCATGCTTTCCCGCTTACCGACGCGGAAGTGGAGTCGATAAGGAAGACGCTGGAACTGGCTGCCGCCGATCGTCCTGATTTGCGTAAGGAACTGGCCTTGCTGGAAGGGTTGCTGGTCTCTGCGAAGAAAATAAATACCGGACCTCAATTGGCGCATATCGCTTTGTTTTACCAACGATGTATGCAGCTTACCGGTGCATTGATGGCCAAAGGGCTGGAAGATACATTGATGTATGCCTACAATCGGTATATCGGTGCGAATGAGGTTGGTGGATCGCCCGCGGAGTTCAGCCGATCGGTCGCCGACTTCCACCAATTTATGGAAGAACGTAGCCAATACCAACAACACACCTTGAATGCCACGGCCACACACGATACCAAACGGGGCGAAGATGCTAGCGCACGTTTGCAGGTGATTACGGCATTTCCACGCGCATGGAGTGCGGCCGTGGCGACATGGATGAAATGGAATGCGTCATTCAAAACGAATGGCATGCCTGACGCGAACGACGAATATTTCATCTACCAAACGCTATGGGGCACCTTTCCGATGCCCCGTAAGCCGCTTAAACCCTACCGGGAACGCTTGGAGGCCTACCTTATCAAAGCGATGCGTGAAGCCAAGCGACATACGGACTGGGCCGCCCCCAATCAAACATATGAGCAATCGGTAGTGCGTTTCATCCGGAGTATACTTCATCCGCGCGCCCCATTTTTTAAGCATTTTCGCCCATTTCATACGGAATTTGTGGACCTGTCTATCCTGAACTCGCTCGCAAAAGTGGTATTGAAATTTACATGCCCCGGCATTCCGGACTGCTATCAGGGCAGCGAAGGTTGGGACTTTTCATTTGTAGACCCCGATAACCGGCGACCGGTGGATTTCGCCGAACGCCAGGCATGGCAACAGCGACTGCATAAAATGGGTGCCGGAACCGATGTGGTACATCAACTATGGAAAGACCGTCATTCGGGGCAGGTGAAATACAGCATCACGGAATGGCTGGCACAGCTACGCCGCCAGTACCCTGACCTTTTTCAGAAAGGATTGTATATCCCCATTGCGGCGTCAGGAAGATATCGGAAACATGTCTTGTCCTTTATCCGCCGCCTAAACCACCAATGGCTGCTGGTGGTGGTGCCCATCCATATCGGAAGCCGCATGGTGGGTCGAACTAGAAAATTAGAGCATATCGACTGGGGTACTACCCGGATCATGCTACCGGACCATGCACCCCGGCAGTGGCGCAACGTATTTACCGGCGAAATCAAGGAAAACGTAAGCCAGTTCATACTTGGCCAGCACGTTCATCCGCTTCCGGTAAGTGTGTGGATAGCCACCGACGACACGCAGAAAACTCACCGGGCAGCGGGCGTGTTGATGCCGCTATTCTCCTTGCCAGGGCCGTTTGGAACCGGTGATCTGGGGCGCGGAGCCTATCGGTTCGTGGATTTCTTGGGGCAAGCGCGCCAACGGTATTGGTTGATGCTGCCTCACCATCCAACAAGCGCGGCAGTAGGCTATTCCCCGTATAGCGGGCACTCGGCAATGGCCGGCAACGCCTTGTTTCTCGATCTGGCCGATTTTGCGCGACAAGGGTGGCTTGTCCAAGCCGATCTGGAAATGCACGAGCTTCCCAACGCGTCAGAAGCGGTATACGACCAAGCATCGGCGCTGAAAAACGTGCTTTTTGGTAAAGCTTTCCGAAACTACCTTCGTCAATGGGTAGGTCGCCGAGACCAAGGGTTCGAGGCATTTTGCAAACGTGAGTCCGGGTGGCTAGACGACTATGCGTTATATTCGGTGCTAAAGGATAGATACCGCGGTAAGCCTTGGTATAGCTGGCCGGTTGCCTACCGTAACCGCAAGCAAGATGCACTGAAAGCACTCGGCACATCATATCCATACGAACTAAAAAAAGTAAAATGGCTGCAGTATCAGTTTCTTTTGCAGTGGAATCGTCTCCGCCAATACAGTCGGCAATCGGGCGTGCAGTTCATCGGCGACATTCCTTTTTACGTTAATCATGATGCCGCAGATGTATGGGTGCACCGTGGGCTGTTCAAGTTGGATGACAATGGGGCAATAGCGGATATGGCAGGTGTACCACCGGATTATTTCAACGCTGACGGACAGCTATGGGGCATGCCCGTTTTCCGTTGGGAAAACCACGCCAGCGACGGCTTTGCCTGGTGGACGCAGCGGATAACAAAAAACTTGGCATTTTACGATCTGTTGCGGCTCGATCATTTCCGGGCGTTTTACGATTATTGGGAAATTCCCATTACGGCAAAGCGTGCGAAAGAAGGCGCGTGGCAGCCCGGCCCGGGAGTAGCGCCTTTCAGGGCCTTCAAAAAATCCGTTGGCGGTCTGCCGTTCATCGCTGAAGATTTGGGCGACATCCATGAAGGGGTTTACCGGTTGCGTGACGAGCTGAGCATTCCCGGAATGAAAGTCTTGCAATTCGCTTTCGGCGACGATATCGCTACTAATTTACACGCGCCGCATCATCATTCGGCCCGCGATGTCGTGTTTACCGGTACACATGATAATGACACGGCCGTGGGATGGTATCGCAATGAGTCAACGGCCGCAAAGGCACGGTTGAGCGCGTACGCCGGTGCTGGCACGCTTACGCCGCAACGTGCTGTCGTAACGCTGTGCCGGCTGGCCTACGCGTCCCCGGCCCGCTTAGCCATTATCCCCTTACAGGATTTATTGGGGCTCGGAACGGAAGCACGCATGAATATACCGGCAGTGCCCACGGGTAACTGGCGCTGGCGGCTCGATCCGGACCAACTAACCACCCGTTTACGACGCCAATTGAGCGAATGGGTACAATTGTATGGCCGGTAGTGAATTTCAAAACAATTACAAGTGCTCCGCGGTTGGTTGTTTATGAAATATACAATCTATCCCGGTAAACCGTATCCCCTGGGTGCAACTTGGGATGGGGAAGGCGTGAACTTTTCCATCTATGTCGAACAGGCAACAGCCGTGCACCTTTGTTTGTTTGATGGCGCTACCCCCGATGCCGGAGAAACGGTGATTACCCTTACGGAGCGCACCCATCAGGTGTGCCACGGTTATGTGCCGGGTCTGGCGCCGGGGCAATGCTATGGCTATCGGATGGATGGTCCCTTCGAACCGTCGGCTGGTCAACGTTACAATCCCAATAAGCTATTGCTAGACCCCTACGCCAAAGCGATATCGGGCGTTTTAGATGCACACGAAGCCCATCTGGGCTATGAGGCGGGCCATCCGGATGAAGATTTGAGCTTCAGTAAACAGGACAGCGCACCACACGTGCCAAAATCGGTCGTTGTGGATCCGGGTTTCGACTGGGAGGGCGATAAGCAGCTCAACATTCCTTTTCGCCAAACCGTTATTTACGAAGCCCACGTGCGGGGGCTGACGAAACTGCGTCCGGAAATTCCGGACGATCTTCGCGGAACCTATGCCGGTTTGGGCCACCCCAAAACAGTAGAATACCTGAAAAATCTCGGCATTACAGCCATCGAACTGATGCCCGTACACCAATTCGTAAACGACCGGCATAGCGATGGGTTATCCAATTATTGGGGCTACAATACCATCGGTTTTTTTGCGCCGGAAGTGCGCTATGCGTCTTCCGGCGCGTTGGGGCAACAAGTCAACGAGTTTAAAAACATGGTTAAGGCGTTGCATGCAGCCGGAATCGAAGTGATATTGGATGTGGTGTATAACCACACGGCCGAAGGGAACCACCTAGGGCCCACGCTGAGTTTCAAAGGCATCGACAATGCGAACTATTACCGGCTTACCGACGATCCCCGGTTTTATATGGATTATACCGGCACCGGAAATACACTGAATGCGAACCTGCCCATCGTTCTCCGACTGATTATGGATAGCCTGCGCTACTGGATTACCGAGATGCACGTAGACGGATTCCGGTTCGACCTAGCCGCTACCTTGGCACGCGAACTGCATGAAGTTGATCGGTTAAGTGCTTTCTTCGATATCATCCAGCAGGATCCCGTCATTTCACAGGTGAAATTAATTGCCGAACCCTGGGATTTGGGCGAGGGGGGATACCAAGTGGGCAATTTTCCGCCGGGCTGGGCGGAATGGAACGGTAAATACCGCGATTGTGTACGCGATTATTGGCGCGGTGCCGAAAGCATGCTGTCCGAGTTTGCAGCACGTTTCACCGGGAGTTCGGACCTGTATCAAGACGATTATCGGAAACCGACTGCGAGTATCAATTTCATCACGGCTCACGACGGTTTTACGTTGCACGACCTCGTATCGTACAACGAGAAGCACAATGAGGCGAACCAAGAGGACAACAACGATGGCGAAAGCCACAACCGGTCTTGGAATTGCGGCATTGAGGGTCCTACGGACGATGTGGAAGTAAATGCATTGCGCGCCCAACAGAAGCGCAACCTCTTAGCAACGCTCCTTCTTTCACAGGGCGTGCCCATGCTGCTTGCAGGTGACGAAGCGGGGCGAACACAGCAGGGGAATAACAATGCGTATTGCCAGGACAACGAGTTATCGTGGTTTCATTGGGACCAGGTTGATGGTTCATTGTTGGAATATACGCGGCAGTTGATCGAATTGCGGCTTTCTCAACCTGTGTTCTGCCGACGGAAATGGTTTACCGGTGAGCCAATAAAAGGCGTTGGCACGGAAGATATCGCATGGTTCCTGCCCGATGGGCGGGAGATGCCCGAAGAAAGCTGGGATCACGATTTTGCCCGGTCGCTCGCCGTATTCCTGAACGGCGAGGGCATTCATTCGGTAGACGAAAAAGGGAAAAAAATCATCGGCGACAGCTTTTATCTCATTTTCAATGCGTACCAAGAGCCGTTGGATTTTATATTGCCCAAAGACAAACGGTATGGTGATTTCTGGATAAAGGTAATCGATACCACATCAGCACAGATCGCTGCGTCGCCGAATCAACTCGAAGCGGGTAGTCACTTCGAGGTCGCCGGACGCTCGATGCAGGTATATCAGCTAGCCGACTGATCAAACCCGTTGTCGCCCCGTGTTTGCAGGCGCTCTTTTAGCAAATAACAAGCTTCGCTGCACAACAAACATGCGGCCGCACATTGCTGGCAATGGTCTGCCGGGTGTTTGTTACATTCCCGGGCACACTGGTTACATATCCACTCGCAAAGGTCAAGCAGCGCCGGCAACAAGATAGACTGCCGTTTGATGGATTTGGCTAATAGCACACAAATTTCAGCACAATCCTGGCTGAGCCGTATGCATTCGCTGAGGTGCCCATGGTCTGGCCGTAAAATACTTTCGTTGGCACATTTCTCACACATCAATGTGCAGTGCCATACTTTTTGCAATAAGGTTTGAAATGAATCGTCCATGATTTCTGTCTTTAGTGTCTCACTGCTGATAGCCTTACAATAATACCTTCATCGCCACTCAAATAAATTTGCTCACCGATAGCCATCCCTTTCAATTCCGGTGATGTCGATAGTTCAACCACGCCGTTGCGTAACTGGGATGGGTCCTGGCGGTGCCGGCAGGGACGGGACGAAAGGTTAAGCATCACAAAGAAGCTGTCGCCGTCGGGCGATTCCCGCTGATAGGCCAGGTACTGGTCGTTCGAATGAATCGGTGTATATGTCCCCCGGTTCAAGGCAGGCTCCCTATTTCGTAGCGCGATGAGTTCGTGATATAAGTGCAGGATGGAGGACGGGTTTTCCCGCTGCTGCTGCACATTGTAGCGCGGGTATCGCTTATCTACGCGAAGCCACGGTTTGGCTGTCGAGAAGCCAGCATAAGCAGCATTTGACCATTGCATAGGTGTGCGGCTTGGATCCCTACTGAGGTCTTTTTCCGGCATGTTCAAGCCTTGGGGGTCTTGTTGCTCCTCAAAAGGGATGGCTACATCGCGCATGCCGATTTCATCGCCGTAGTAGAGCGTGGGGGTACCGCGAAGGGTAAGCAGCAGTAGCGCTGCCACGCGGGCTTGGTGTTCGCCTACGCGGCTTGCCAACCGGGGCTGGTCATGATTGCTGAGTACCCAATTCGGCCACCCTTCGGCGGGTAGCGCCCCTTCATACTGGTCAATTGCTGAGGCAATTTCCTGCGCGCGCCACGGCATGGTCAGCAATTGGAAATTGAAGGGCATGTGCACACCGTCGCTTTGCGGCCCGTAATAAGCCATCAGTTGGTGCAAAGGCAGGTAAACTTCGCCAATAATCAGTCGGTCGTCATAGGCATCAACCACCTGTCGCATTTTCTGCACAATATGGTGTACTTCTGGCTGGTCGGTGGAGTATGCGGGCAACAGCTGGTTATAGGTCGATTGCGTATTGTCGTAGTGGGGATTCGGCGGATTATCACGTAGTTGCCGGTCTTTGATCAAATGCCAGATCACGTCAACCCGGAAGCCATCCACGCCCTTGTCCAACCAAAACCGCATCACATCAAACATCGCTTCCCGCACATCGGGGTTCCACCAGTTCAGATCGGGCTGCGCTTTCAGAAAACCATGATAGTAATATTGCTTGGTATGGTCGTCCCATTCCCACGCGTTTCCGCCGAATACGCTTTTCCAGTTGTTTGGCGGACTGCCGTCGGCCTTGCCATCATGCCAAATATACCAGTCGCGCTTGGGTGAATCCCTCGAACTTTTAGATTCGATGAACCACGGATGCTGGTCGGACGTATGGTTCGGCACCAGGTCAAGGATCACTTTCAACTCCCGGCGATGCGCCTCTTGGAGAAGCTGGTCGAAATCAGCCATGGTGCCAAATCGTTCATCTATCCCCGTATAGTCCGCAATATCATAGCCAAAGTCGGCCATGGGCGATGGGTATATCGGCGAAATCCAAATCGCATGGGCTCCCAACCATTGCAGGTAATCCAGTTTATTGATAATCCCTTGCAGGTCGCCGATACCGTCATTGTTGGCGTCCATAAATGAACGTGGGTAGATTTGGTAAATGACGCCGGTTTTCCACCAAGGGGCATTTGTAGTTGTGACCATAACAAATTATCATGCGTTAACATCAAAATTCCGGTACCGGAGTATCCGGATGTATTTATGTTTCAGCCGTAAACACCGATACACTCACCGGGGGCAGGAGCAGCGCATGGGCGTTAGCGGTTGTAGTCGCTGCCGCGGCAAGGGGCGCTGTTGAATCTAACAAACACGTCCACGTTGTGTTTGCGGGTAGCGTATGCCGTATCGTGTCGCCGGAAAGGTTGAAAAGGGCTAGCAACAGCGACTGCCCGGATTCATCCTGCCTGCGCAATGCCCATGCATGGGAATTGATGACGTCGACTTGCGTGGCTGGCTTGTTGAAATTCCGTAATGCGGCATGCGACTGGCGCAGCGCGATGAGCCGTTTATACCATTCCAGCAACTCGCCATGTTTCCCCTGCGTGCGGATGGGCCAATCAAGAATGCACGATGCGAAAGATGACTCCGCCTGTGGATCGGGGGGATCCTCATGGTCAAAAAAATCGCTGAATTCACGCTTCCGTCCGGCCCTTACCCGGGCAATCAGTTTCGGATCACTGTGGCTGGTGAAGTATAGAAAAGGCCGTGTTTCTCCGTATTCTTCACCCATAAACAACAGGGGGATATAAGGGGAGAGGAGCAACGCAGCCGCGGCCACGCGTAGATGGCTTTCGGATACGAGGCTGGATAACCGTGCTCCGTTCTTTTGGTTGCCCACCTGGTCATGGTTTTGGATAAACGCCACGAACTTAAATCCGGGGATGCCTGCGGAAGATGCACCATGTTTTCGTTGGCGCGCCTTCACGTACTCGCTGCTATGCACAAATCCATCCGTATAGGCCTTGGCCAGCTGTTCCATGGCACCGAAGTCTTCGTACCGTTCCCTACCTTCCGGATATAGCAAAACAAACAATGCATGATGAAAGTCGTCTAACCATTGTGCATCGAAACCATATCCACCTGTCTGGGAATTCTGGATAACACGCGGTGCGTTCAAGTCGCTCTCGGCAATCAAATAAACATTTTTTCCGCTTTCTTGAATATATTGGTCTACATGCTTGTTGATATACTGTAGCACATGTACGGCCCCGTTATCCATCATGGCATGGATGGCATCTAGCCGCAGGCCGTCGATGTGGTAGTGGTGAAACCAATGGAGCGCATTGCTGGCAAAGTAATCACGTACCCCGTCAGACCAAGGGCCGTCGAAATTGATTGCTGCGCCCCAGGGCGTTTGGTATGCTTCGGTAAAGTACGGCCCATACCGATTGAAATAATTGCCTTCGGGCCCGAGGTGATTGTACACCACGTCGAGATAGACAGCTATCCCGATTTGGTGGCAAGCATCCACCAGTTTTTTTAAACCTTCCGGGCCGCCGTACGTGTGTTGGACAGCAAATGGAAAAACGCCATCGTAACCCCAGTTTCTACTGCCGGGAAATTCGGCGATAGGCATGAGTTCGATGGCATTGATGCCGATTGATTTCAGGTCGCCCAGCCTGGGAATAATGGCTTCGAATGTCCCCTGTTCGGTGAATGTTCCCACATGCAGCTCGTAGCCTATCAGCTCTTCCAGGGGTGGATTCTCCCATTCGTGATCTTTCCATTGGTAGTTGCCATGGTCAACGAGTGCGGATGGGCCATGTACGCCGTTGGGTTGGTCGTGTGATGCCGGGTCGGGTAGGTCGTCGCCGCCATCCAGCACATAATAGTACTGGGCGTCTATCGGGCAATCCGGGAGTTCCACTTCAAAGTAGCCATCGCTTCCCCGCCCCATGTCATGCCAGCTTTCGTCAGGCGAGATAAGATGTAGTGTAACCTCATGCGTTAGCGGAGCCCAAACCCGAAAGTGGCAGCCTTTTCCGGCCTTTACATAAGGACCGGTCCTTATCGATGATAATGCCTGCATTGTTATTTGCTATTATGATTTCAACCGTTCCCATGTAAATTAGTTTTCGGTTTTGTTGCGCCACATCCACATTTCATTTAATTAATGCGTCAAACGCGGCACTACATGCTAGGGCGGCGTATCTTAGCAAATACGAGCGACACCGAGCTGGAGAAATAAAGGCGACGCGCCTCTCCGACCCGCAATGGCTACTGGTTGACCGGCTCGATGGTAAAACCCGCCTGTTGTACCGTTTCCATGATCTGTTGCGCGGATGCTCCGGTAGCCGATACGGTCAGTATCTTATCTTTATTATCCGTGTCTACTTCCCAATGCGCAATACCATCTAGCCGGTCGAGATGCGGCGTCACAGTGGCCACACAGCCGCCACAGTTGATGTTTGTTTTGAACTGCAAATGTTGATTACTATTTTCCATCTTGTTTGGATTTGTCGTTAATGAATCGTTTATTTTTTTCCATTTCAGCCGCAAGCTGTTGCTCACCACGCTCACGCTGCTCAAGGCCATCGCTGCCCCGGCTATCATGGGGTTGAGCAAAAAACCATTGATTGGGTACAATATCCCCGCTGCAATAGGGATGCCAATCAGGTTGTAAATGAACGCCCAGAATAAGTTCTGTTTGATAGTTGCTACGGTTTGTTTAGACAGTCTGATGGCCTGCGGGATTTTGGTCAGGTCGGATGAAATGATGGTCATTTTCGCCACATCCATAGCAATATCGCTGCCTTTGCCCATGGCGATGCTTACATCTGCCGTAGCCAATGCGGTACTATCGTTGATGCCATCGCCCACCATCGCTACGGTTTTACCCTGCCGTTGGAGCTCTTTCACGAAATCCGCTTTGTGTTGTGGCAAAACCTCCGCTTTGTAATGCCCAATACCGGTTTGCTGCGCAATGGCCTTGGCCGTGGCTTCATTATCGCCCGTAAGCATGTATAGCGCTATGCCCATTTCCTGCATTTGCTTGATGGCCAATACGGAAGTTTCCTTAATCTTGTCCGAAATAGCCAGTACGGCCAGTGTTTGTGTGCGGTTTGCAAACCAGATGACCGTTTTTGACTGTTTACCCCATTCGTCAGCCTGCTGTTGCAGTACGGCTGCAATGGAAACACCATGCTCTGCTAGAAGCCCTTTGTTCCCGGCGAAATACGTTTCGCCGTTGTAAACCGCTTTTACGCCCTTGCCGGTAATGCTCTCAAATGCCGTTAAATCTACCGTATTTGCCTCGGCGAGGTGATTGGTCACCGCAGCGGCCAATGGGTGTTCGGATTGTTTTTCCAAGCTAAACAAAACCTGTTTTGCCGTATCGTCGTCGTTCAGCCATTTCGCACCGGTTACTTCCGGTTTACCTTCGGTGATGGTCCCGGTTTTGTCGAGCACCATGGCGTTTACTTTTTTCGCCAGCTCCAGGCTTTCGGCATCTTTGATGAGTATCCCGTTTTCGGCACCTTTACCCACACCCACCATGATCGCCGTGGGGGTGGCCAGTCCCAAGGCACAAGGGCATGCGATGACCAGTACCGTAATGGCAGCCAAAAGCCCATGTACTATACCATTGTCGCCGCCCAATACCACCCACAGTATGAATGTAAGCAGGGCGATGCCCATCACAATGGGGACGAAAATGCCAGCGATCTTATCTACGAGTTTCTGTACCGGAGCTTTGCTGCCCTGCGCATCCTGCACCGTTTTGATGATTTGGGCAAGCATGGTTTCCTTGCCTACCTTCACCGCTTTAAACCGGAAGCTTCCTTTTTGGTTGATGGTGCCCGCAAAGACCTTTTCGTCTGCCGCTTTAAGCACAGGCAGGGGTTCGCCACTCAACATGCTTTCGTCTACATACGAGCTGCCGGACAAGACCATTCCATCCACCGCAATCTTTTCACCCGGCTTCACCAAAACCACGTCGCCCACATGCACATCTTCAATGGCGGTTTGCTGTTCGCGGCCGTCAGGCAGTACCAATGTTACGGTTTTCGGCTGCAAACCCATCAGTTTTTTGATGGCTGACGAGGTGTTGCCTTTGGCCCTTTCCTCCAATAGTTTCCCAAGCAGTATAAAGGCAACGATGACCGTCGCCGCTTCGAAATACACGTGGGCCTCAAGGCCCCGCTCGTGCCAGAACTCGGGCATTAGCATATTAAAAACACTGAATACGTAGGCGATGCCTGTACTCAATGCCACCAAGGTGTCCATGTTGGCTTTACGGTGCTTGGCCTGTTTCCAGGCATTACGGTAGAAATCCCGGCCCAGCCACAGCACCACGGGCGTGGTAAACAACCACATGACCTCATTGGCGTAGGGTATGGTCATGAAAAACATACCAATAGCCACCACGGGTAAGGAGAGGGCAACGGCCCAAATAGTTTTTTGTTTTAACGACCGGAATTGCTGTTCGTGGATGGCTTCCAGTGTCTCTTGCCGTGTGTCTTCGCTTTCGAGGAGCAAATCATAACCCACCGACCGAACGGCTTCCTGCAAGGCAAGGGGGCTGGTGATGGTCGGCTGGTACGCCACCGATAAGGTGGCCGTCGCAAAATTAACCGATGCGTCGGTTACCCCTTCGGTAGCTTTGACCATGCTTTCCACACTGGCCGCGCAGGATGCGCAGGTCATGCTCAGTACCGGGAAAGACTGTTTTATCAAATTATTAGCTGTTGCTGTTGCCATTGCTCATGCTTTTATCGTACAATACAAAGGTGGCAACTTAATCCGTTCAAGTCGTTGTGGAATTCTGGAATTGTTTTGTAAGATTTATACCTTATCCAGTGGTTTTCGTTTGTCTTCCTTGATTTTCTTGAAATGGCTAGGGGTAAGCCCGGTCACCTTTTTGAACTGATTGCTTAGGTATGCCACACTGGAGTAGTTGAGCCGGTAGGCAATCTCGCTAAGCGTCAGTTCATCATACACCAATAGTTCCTTCACCTTTTCGATTTTCTGGGCAATGAAATATTTTTCAATCGTGGTACCCTCCACTTCTGAAAACAGATTGGATAGGTAGCTGTAATCATGGTTGAGGGCATGGCTGAGCACCTCCGATAGGTTGTATTTGTTGTCGCTTTCCCGGTGATGCACCAACTCGATGATTGCCGTTTTGATTTGCTCGATGATGCGGCTTTTTCTGTCGTCGATGAGTTCAAACCCCACATCGGTCAATGCATTATCCAGTGCCTTTCTTTCCGCATCGGACAATTCCCGATCGAGAGTGACTTCTCCTAATTTTATATGGCTGGTGCCTATGCCAAGTTTGTCCATCTCGTTCTGTACCACCATGATACAACGATTGCAAACCATATTTTTTATGAATAATTTACTCATTGTCTTACGCTAATCAAAGGTACGAAAAGAATACGATAACAACCTTTACTTTCCGAGGTGTTAACGAGAAAGGCGATTAAGCGCCGTGCCGCGGAAAATGATGCAAGACCCGGTAGGCACGGTGTTTATTGTCAACAACAAAGCGTGAAGTGCGCTTAAAAAAACGGCCGGAAATTCGGTCTGCTGGTAAATGGCGAAAATGCCCAGGGAATCGATGCTAGGATAATCAATAGACCTATCGTATACCAGATGGCCATGGTCTTAAATTTTTCATTGTCCGTTGCTTTCCGCTTGGCTTTTGCCGAACCGATGGTAACCAACACGACGGCTACGACCATCATCAAACTGTGCTCCATGCCGAAGAAACGAAAATCCCGCTGATGGATCGTCTCCGGGAAATGTCGTAGAAAATGATTGGAAAACGGGCTGATGACGTAGAGCCAGAGGCCCAATATCAGCTGGATGTGGGCAATGGTTGCCGTCCAGTGGCGCACGGTATTATCAAACCGGGAGAATTTCCTTTTAAAAAACCAACCGTTGTAAGCGCAGGTAACGGCAATAAGCAATGCAGCCAGCACAAGCCACCGGACCAATGAATGCGTTGCTAATAGCGTAGGGTACATGATGTACCGGCAATAATACGAAATTTATTGTTTGATTAGTTTGGTAGGTCGTCCGAATGATTTTCCCAGTCGTTAAGGAAATGATCCAGTGCATCGTCCCTGATCTCCAGCCAATCCATCGCATCTAGATACCAAGCTTTTGCTTGCTCAAATACCGTGGTAAGTTCATCGGTAACGTAGCGGTGCACGATAAACGTCAGCTTGTCAATTTCCCCGTATTTATTCACGCGGTCCCAGTCGTAGCGCGGGCTGATCGATTCCAGTAAAGGATTACCGGCGCGGACCAATTCCAAAACCGTATGCGTAGGGAAGTGGAAAATCACCACCCGTCCACGCAACGATGCTTTTCCTGGCATCACTTCCGTCAATAAGCTGAAATCAGGTATTTCAAATCGCATATGCGTTAGTTATCCATCTTAATGATATTAACGACATAAGGCGTCATCGGTTTGAAATAATCGCTATTAATCAGCACGTCTAACCGCTGTCGTTGCTATTTGCGTCTATTTTTTTCGTTAAGTGTTCTGAAAACTGTTCCTGAGATTTTAATTCCTCATCACCATCCTTAAATATGCAGAAAATTTCTCCCGCACCTCTTATTACTTTCTCCTGCCGCTCATATTTCTTGCCTTTTACGGGTTGGATGAAAATGAAAATTTCTTCCGGCATTGAGAAGTGAAGAATTATCCAAACGTCTTCGTCCGGGTGGTTTTCAGCATATTCAATTTTGTCAGGTCTTACCCAATAATCTGCTCCCCTCATTCTCTCAGTCCCTGTTACCTCCACTTTTAGCAGTGTAATTCCAGGTTTTAAGCGATGCATCACAGCGATGTCGGGTTTCCCTTTTTCATCTGGATGCTCCTTTATTAGCATTTCCGTATCAGCACCAAAGCCAACAATTTTTACTAATGCCTGCTCATTAATACGTTCAATCAGTTTGGCTACTTTTTCAATTCTCACTTTCTCATCATTCCAAACGTCTTGATAAGCCTGCTTCCAAAAAAAGTTTTCTTGTTCTTTGAGACTATCGCAACTTATCTCATCACCAACTTTCAAATTCATCGCTTGAAAGGTTTATAGTACTCCCCAAAAATTGGACAGCTGCTTAAATGTTTAACTTAGCAGTTGTAAAAATGAAAAAAGAACGCAGGAAATTCAGTGCAAGCTTCAAGGCGAAGGTAGCCATTGAAGCGATTA